>Ga0129313_1000271_pt1 | contig 49529 bp, 77 predicted proteins | sample O1105metagenome_FD_94436 | JGI IMG/M metagenome (GOLD analysis project Ga0129313, IMG submission 94436) | Orangutan group fecal microbial communities from fecal samples from Wisconsin, USA - O1105 metagenome | ecosystem: Host-associated > Mammals > Digestive system > Large intestine > Fecal...
GCACCAAGCTCAACATCAAATACCGGAATCATGTCAGTAGATTCTTTCCGAGTAGATTCAGTCAATTTGCCAGTTTGCATGGTTGGCATAAAGTCCGCGTCGCGAGTACCTTTCATAACACGAATAGTACCATCAGACTTTTCAAAAACTACGTTTGAAACACCCATGGACAATTTAGTTTTCAAAATTTCACGAATTGCTACTTTCTGCTCAGTTGTCAGTTTCATTTATTTACCTATTACAGTTTTAATATGAGTTGTTCCACGTTCTTTAAGGGTGGAAAGTAATTTTTGGCATTTTTCTAAATCAGATTTCCAACTATATGGTCTATCAATACTAGTCCAATCAGTTTTATAATACTGTTTCCATTTAGAGAAAAAATATTTCTTATACTCTACAGCAAACGAGATGTTCTCGTTAGAATAAGAACTAATTGCTGTAAGCTTTACCAAACGAAATTTCATTATTCACCACAGAATTCGTTGATATTTTCCCAGTTTAACTTATTCAAGTTTTTCTTAGGAACATTAAACACTTCAATACCTGCATTTCGCAGAATATCATCCCAGCCAGGTTTATTTTTATCGTATGTTTCGCAATAAACCAGTTTTTTAATACCAGATTGAGCTATCGCTTTTGCACAATCTGGACAAGGAGAAAGTGTTACATACATAGTAGCACCTTCAATAGAAGAACCATTTCGTGCAGCAAACAAAATTGCATTTAGTTCAGCATGAATTTCATTTTTAGACGACCATTCAGAGTGAGCGCTCCGGTGTTCTTTTGCCAAGACAAAACGATCAGTTGAACCAAATGATACACATTCGGGCTTATGACCTTGGATGATAGTATGTTTAGGCTTATTCAGCAACCAACCTTGCTCAGCAGCATAATCACAACAGTTCACACCACCAGCAGGTGAACCATTATATCCGGTAGAAATAATACGTCCATTCTTTTCAATTACTGCTCCTACCTTCCAGGAGCAACATTTTGATTCCTGCGATACTAAATATGCAATTTGAAGTACTGTACTCGCTTTCATTTCATAATCACCAGATAAGCAGATTTAGCAGTTTCAACACGATAAATTTCGTGACGAAGTTTAGTTATACTTTTAATAACAGAACTAATTATATTCTGCCCATCTTTAAAGCGGTTTTTCTTATCAATAAAAATTGCACCAACCATCTTTTTGTGAAGCTCAACTGGATACTTCGTCACAATAATAGCATCATATACAGAAGGATGAATACTATTTACCAGAGTGTCATTCATTAAAGTTATTCTAATGAACTGTGCTGTTTCAGAGTCAAGCGCTCTATGATCGCCAGTATCATTTTCAAGACAATTATCAATTATATCAGTTAAATTCATCATAGTACGCCATACACCCTTTGTGCTTCAACTAATCCATCAAAATCTAATTTAAGATGCGATATTTGATCGCCATCACCTGGATTCACAATTACTAATACCGAACGAGGAGTTTCGGTAATAACACGAACCGACGTTTCAGGAAATCGTTCAGAAACCTTATTTACCAATTCTTGAGCAAATAGTTTAACTTTTTCTTGGAATTCTTTAACAGTAATTGGTTTTTCGCTTAGCATGTTGATCCTAGCTCCTTACTTTCAACATTTTTAACTAATTTGACAGAAACTAATTCAGCATCTTGGGTAATCATTACCGGACCTTCTTCATGCTCTTCAAGATATTCTAGAGCTTTCTTTTTAGCTTCTTCCTTCGTATCAGTTTGAGCATAGATATAGAACATACAACCAGTAATACCTACTACTTTCCACTTAATTTCTTTATCAGTTTTAATTTCAAATTTACTTACAGAATCATCTTTTTGAACTTCTTCGAAAAAAGAATATTCTAACATATAAGCAATTGAAAATAACGGGCTAACTTTATAGGATTCACCCATTACATCAACAGCTTTATACCAACAATCATCAATTTCGCGTTTAATGCTAATAACATTTTTCGCAGGATCTATTTTTACTTTAAATGAATTTTCCCCAATAAACTGGGCAATTCGTTTATTAGCCCCGCAAGTTTCATTAAAAATATCTTTATATCCAGCTTTAAAGCGATAAACCTTATCTTCTTCAAACCATTCGCTCATTTCAATTTCCTCATTTGTTTTGGTAGAGCTATAATATCACAACTCTACCGTAAAGTAAACTATTAAATTGCTTTGAATTCTGCTGTCTGCGATTCAAAACGAATATCGCCTTTGATGACTAGCTCAGCATCAAGACCGAACACAACAATGATATGCGCGGAACCTGGATACAGCGTAATGGCAACAGAATCCACCTGGTCTGGAAGCAAAGTGTTCAATACATGAGTCACTTGAGCATGGATTCGAAGCTCGGCTGCGTTATCAAGCTTTTCAAACATATTATTAGCGATAATTTGGCTAAACACTACTTCTACGATTTTAGAGTAAGTCGGAAACATATTTACCTCACATAATTTTCTTCAAGCCAATCAATAACATCTAAAGCGTTATCAAAAGTTGAACCATCTACTCTGTCTTCTGTTTCATAATCAAGAACATCTAAGCCTACTCTTCCATCAACAATAGGCCATAAACAAAATAGATATTTCTTTTCTTTTTCAATTTTATCACAAAGATGATAAATCTTTTCTAGGTTATTCATAAGTTTTCCATGGTAAAGGCAGTTTAGTTTTCTTTACTACTAGTTCAACATCAGGATTCTTTTCTCTTAATTTAAGACATTCCTCCCATGCTCTATTTTCACTAGTAAATACACAAAATTGCCCATTACTAGTACCAACTAAACCGCTATTTACAATAACAATAGCCCAAGTTTCATGGTGCAAAGCCATTAAAAATCTCCCGAGGCGACTTGCCAGCATTCAACACCGATGCGTCGCCACATTTCTACTACTTGAGTTCGGTCATCAATAGCTAATTTCACATCAAAATGTGGTGCAATGTATTTCCAAAAAATTTCTTCTTTAACTACATCATCTTTACGGGTATCACCTTGTTCGCGTTGACATTGCATAACTAATGGAACGCCAGCAATGTCCTCAACCCATTTACGGGTCATACGATAATATTTCGTTGGGTCTTCTTTAGTTCCACTTTCACGGCCTGAAACGACTACAATGTAATATCCTTGCTTATCGTACATCTTAGCTAGTTCAACGACCATTGGATTAATAATATCGGTATCGCATTTTTCAAGGTCATAAGGACCACGACCATTCATTTTTGCTAATGTGCCATCAACATCAAAAATAACTGCTTTTGGTTTACCAGGAGTCCCATTATATACTGGAAGACTGAGATATTCCCGCATGCTTTTATACATTGAGCGTAAAACATCAATTGGTACTGCTTTAGTTCCACGTTTTGAGTTACGTTTAACCAATTCAGTCCAAGGAACATCAAACACTTTATATTCAATTTGATGCCCAAGCTCTTTGGCAAACTCTTCCCAGACCTTACGTCGTTCAGGATTTAGATTAGTATCTGAAACAATTACACCCTTCGTTACGTCTTGGCATAGAATCATGTTAGCAACATCATGCTGCATGTAAGTTACGATGCCTTCTTTCTTTTTGGTATACTTGTACTCGTCACGTTCTTCATGACCCATGATGGATTGACGATAATCATCACGATTAATATTATAAAATCCAGGATTTTTAGCAATAAATTCACGAGCCCAAGTACTCTTACCAGAACCAGGACAGCCAATAGTCAAAATAATCTTTTTCATCATTTAATTCCTAAGAAAACTTCAAGAATACGAATATTATGCTCACGCCGTCCTTTGTACAATTCAGCTGTTGATTGATTCGCTGATTTACTCTGAACATTGGATGAAATAAATTTTATCATGTGATTTTTAAGCTGATACATATCAAGCCCACGAGCTTTCGCTTCTTTTCGCAGGGCTTTACCAGCATCATCTAAAGCTTTAGCATGTTCAATGTCTTCGCTAATGCTTGATACATTTTCACGGCATACGTCAATGTAACGGTCTGAGCATTCAATATAACGTTCTAGCAGAGTTTTCATTTATTTTTCTCAACCAATGATTGAATATAATCATGCAGGTCTTTAGATGCTTTACCCCACTTATTTTGATATTCATTTTTGAGATTAGCGCGTGATTGAGCTAATAAAACATCATTAGTTGGAGGTAAAGATTCTAATCGTTGAATCTGTCGTCCATAAATCATTGCAGCCATCTCGGATTCATAAATTAATCCTTTTAGATGTTCAAATTGATACCATGAAATCATTTACATTTATCCTCTTTTAGCTCTTGACGATAATAACATATCATAGTTTTCTGGTCATGTACATATCGTTTTACATCATTAAGCCAAATACGAAATTCCTGAGAATCTTCAAATGGCATACCTACCCAAGCTTTACCATCAATAACTTTAACTTGCCAAGATAGTTTAGCTTCGTCATATGACTTTATTTGCACAGGCCAATTAGGATGAACTGTTTCTTTCTTTACTTCTAGAGGCTTTGTCGAACAACCAACTAGAAGACCAATAGATAATATTACTGCAGATAATTTAATCATTTAGAAAGGTCCTGGATGTCTTCTGCGAACTTGTTGAAAGAGTTGTTGATTTGTTTTTCAACCAATCCTGGCTTACGAGCCACCACATCCGCCTTCTTTGCATCTTTGCGCAGTTTTTCATTTTCATGCTCAATAGCAGCAATCGCCTCACGATTTTTATTATTCATCGCATCAATATAATTATACTGAATTCGCAAATTATTTAATGCTAAGGCGTTTTCATTGGCCGTTTTTGTAATTTCTACAACAGACGTTTCTAATCTTTCAATTTTATTTTTTAAAATTAAAGAAGTTCCGCCTAATGCAATTACAATTAATAGCAAACCTGCTGTCGTATTACTTAATTGCATAAAGTTTTAATAACCTCTATAATATCGTCTTGAGAAAGACCGTTAATTAAAATATGATGTTCAGCCGGAGATTTAGAAATTTTAAAGCACGTCGCAACATCTTCTGCCATATCCGATGCGCTACGATTTGGATTACTAATTCCAAGACGATGCTTTCCTGTCAAAGGATTAACGATGATATAGCATTTGCATCTATTGATATGAACATTAGGTTGAGTCTGATTAATAAACACTTCACAATCATACTTAGCGAGTTGATTTTCTAAAAAGACTTTCATCTCCTCAACCGCATCAGGAAGCATATCACGGGCTTGCTCAAGACGACGATTTCGATATTCTTTAATGGTCGTTTTCCGCTTGACTTGCTTAGCTAAATCTTTCTTAAGATCGGTGATATATCCAACTCGACGATTTCCTTTGAATACAGAAATCCCATCTGTAGTATCACCGTATGCTTCAACGACCATTTCAGTAGTAATAAGCTGCAAATCCATCATAAAGTCCTCATGTTATGTCAGTAAGACTACTATAACACAACACGAGGGACTTGTAAACAGCTTAGTATCCTTCTGGGATAAATTTTTTATAATTTTTCAAAAAATTCTGTTCGATTTCGCACATGACCTTCTCTTGACTATCATACCCTTGGTAGAGGCTCATGATGATACCGAACAGATGTTCCATTCCAGCACCTTTAGCAACGCCTTGCGCTTCCATCGCATAAGTCTTTCTATCTTTACCGCAATGCTTATTGTGACAGTCAAGAACTAAAAACAGAGCTCGGTCTAAGTACTTCAGATAAGTCGTCTCAAATGCTTCAATTTTTCTATATGAATATTCATCGTCAGCGTACATTGCTTTAAGATCATCTGATGCACCGTCAATAATAGTCTTAAACAATTTTTCTGGATTATCTAATGAGCTTTTTGTACTATGAAGAGACACATACCAGTCAGACTTAATTTTAAAATGAGAACCATCTTTCATCACAGCAACATAGCCTTCGATGTTTTCTGCATTTTTAGCTTCTTCTACCCATTTAGGACTATCGATTTCGTATCGTTCAACTAGATACGGACGAAGAATAGCATCTTTATAAATATCATCATATGAAATGTATTCACCCGTTTCGTTTTCACGAACATTCAATAAAATGATTTTCATCTCTTGATAAGCAAGAACGATTCTATTAGTTGGAGCGACGAATTCGAAGTTAGCAGTAAATCCATCTTCGGCTAATTCTTTAAGTCTGTCGCGCAACTGGTGATGATTAATATTCATCAAAATTCCATTAGCCATTAAAGCCTGTTCGGATTTGATTGAACCCTTTGATTTGAACAGAATTTCATCACCGTCTAAATAAGTTGATACCAAAGACCCATCTTCTTTTGTTAGAATGTAATCAACATCATTTAAATCGATATTCATCGTGAATGGATTTTCATTCAAGTTAAAAAACTTTTCCATAGGACGAGAAGCGATTCTTACCGGTTTTTCTCCATCCATTTCAAACATAATTCCACGACATTCTAATGCGTCTGGAAGTAACCAATCAGAATAAGATGCATAATTATATGAGAAAATTCTGTAAGTTCTTCCAGATGCACTTACATCATCTGAGTAAAAAAACTTACGCTGTGAATCCTTACATAGTTCCATTAAATTGTTAAAAAGTTCTTGCATTGTGTATCCTCTTTTGTGTTTTGAATATAGTACCACACTCCGTGTGGAAGCATCATTTTTTCTTGTGTTGAATATTCCAAGGCGGGTTAAACAGTTTAATGAATAGCGGCTCCTCTAAGTCAATCGTTGCGATTGTCATTGTACCTAACTCATTTGTCATAGAAAGATTAAAACATTGGCGGGCGTAAAATTCAACTTTGCTTCCTTCCTTTAGCGCAGCATGAATTAATGCAGATTTAGTAGAATCAGACGTTTTGTCTTTACGATTAATAGCAGTTCTATAATAGTTTATTCTTTTACGTAAATTTTTAGTTTTTCCAATATAAACAAGCTCATCATTTATAGCAATAGCATAAATTACGTTATACTTGTTTGGAATAGATAATTGTTTTATACTTCCGTTGCCGTCTAATTCTAGCTCAGTATATTTAATAAATGAATATTCTGTTGCAATTTCTTTCATAATAAAATGGGCCTTGCGGCCCACTCCTTAAAAATATTTTTTAAAACTCATCATAACTTTATCATCAACATCATTATCAATCTGTGCTACAAGGTAAGATGACAGTTCTACTTCTTGCGGCGCGGATTGAACATTATCAGAATTAAGGTATTCACGAATCCAAGGATACGGATGTTTAACCGGAGCATCGGTAATTGGGCATGGAAGACCACACTGTTTCATACGAGATACGGTTAAGTAATCAATAAAGCTCCACATGCTATTTGTATTTAATCCAGGAACATCACCATCTTTAAATAAATGAACTGCCCAGTCTTTTTCTTGACGGTTAACTTCCATGAAAATATCAACTGCTTCTTGTTCACACTCTTGGGCGATTTTAACCCATTCATCACCATCAGTGCCAAGTTGAAGTTGACGAATAATATATTGGGTGCCTTTAAGGTGAAGCTGCTCATCACGTGCAATGAACTTCATAATCTTGGCATTACCTTCCATGATTTCCATGTTCTTATGGAAGTTAAAGGTACATGCGAAAGATACATAAAAACGAATAGCTTCCAATGCGTTGATTACATGCAGACAAAGGTAAAGAGAACGCATTAGTTCGTATTTGCATTCTTCTACATGCATAAGGCTATTTGAATATGCGTCCAAATCATATTCATTCTCTGAAAAACACCTAAAAATTTCTTTTGCGTTTTCCCATTCACGAGTTTTCTCAATAACATCATCATAATAACGACCAATAGATTCAGCACGTTTCATGATAGCTTTATCTAATACAATCTCATCAAATACCTTTGACGGATCAGTATAAAGATTTCGCATGATATGAGTATATGAACGACTGTGAATAGTTTCACTAAAAGTCCATGTAGCAACCCATGTATCAAGGCTTGGATCTGAAATTAATGACATAAGTACAGCAGACGGTGCACGACCCTGAATGCTATCTAAAAGTGATTGATACTTCAGGTTATTAGTAAAAATATCTTGCTGATACTGGGGAAGCTTGTTAAATTGTGCAGCATCCATCATCAAGTTTACTTCTTCAGGACGCCAGAAAAATGACAATTGCTTTTCGGTTAAATCTTCAAAAACTTTATGACGTTGAATATCATAACGCGCAATACCAAGACCTGAACCGAAGAACATAGGTTCTTTTAAAACATCAACTGGATTTGTGTTAAAAACTGTGCTCATAAATTTTCCGCTTAGTTAATAGATAGTGACTCGTCCGTGAGTCAAATTATATCATAATTTACAGGATGAACAATCTTCAGCTTTTGGAGTTTCTATTTCATAATCATCAGTACCAGAACCGTCACGGGTATTATGATAATAGAAATTTTTTCCGCCAAAATACCAAAAATACAAAAGGTCATCAATCATTATTGACATTGGAACCTTTCCTTTTGGAAAAATCTGTGGGTCATAATATGTATTCGCTGAAGCTGATTGACATACCCATTTCAGCATAATAGCTACTTGCGTAAGATAAGGTTTATTACCTTTCTTAGCTAATTTCCACGTATAATCATACAGGTCTATGTTATGCTCAATATTGGGCACGACTTGATTAAAGGAGCCCTCTTTTGATTCTTTAACAGAGACTGGTCCACGTGGAGGCTCGATACCGTTTGTACTGTTAGAAACTTGGGAAGATGACTCACATGGCATAAGTGCTGATAATGTGCTATTACGGATGCCAAAGAGCTTAAGGTCTTCCCGCAGCGACGACCAGTCACAAACGTATTTTGGAGCTGCGATTTGGTCAATCTTTTTATTGTACCAGTCGATAGGTAATTCGCCTCGAGACCAACGAGTGTCTGAATAATATTCGCAAGGTCCTTTTTCTTTGGCGAGCTTAATGGATGCTTTAATGAGTCCATATTGCAATCTCTCAAATAGTTCATGTGTTAAATCGTTAGCATCTTCATAAGAAGCAAAATTACTTGCCAGCCAAGCTGCATAGTTAGTAACACCTACGCCAAGGTTTCGACGCTTTTTAGCTTTTTCTGCTTCAGGAACTGGATATCCTTGGTAATCCAAAAGATTATCAAGAGCACGAACTTGAACTTCTGCCAATTCATTAATTTTATCTTGGTCTTGCCAATCGAAGTTATCTAACACAAATGCAGATAACGTGCACAATCCAATTTCAGCATCAGGACTATTCACATCATTTGTTGGAATAGCAATTTCACAGCACAAGTTGCTCTGACGAATAGGTGCCTTTTCACGAATAAATGGAGTATAGTTATTCGTATTATCAATGAACTGCACATAAATCCTTGCTGTTCCTGAGCGTTCAGTCATGAGTAATTCAAACAGTTCACGGGCTTTAATACGCTTTTTACGAATATTAGGGTCTTTTTCTGCAGCTTCGTATAATTCACGGAAACGGTCTTGGTCTTTAAAATAAGAATAATAAAGTTCGCCACCCATTTCATGCGGACTGAACAAAGTAATGTAATCATTCTTTCCGAATCGTTCCATCATTAGGTCATTCAGTTGAACGCCATAATCCATATGACGGATACGGTTTTCTTCTACGCCTTTGTTATTTTTCAAAACGAGAAGATTTTCAACTTCCAAATGCCAAATAGGATAATAAGCAGTAGCAGCGCCGCCACGAATTCCGCCCTGTGAGCATGATTTAACAGCAGTCTGAAAATGTTTCCAAAAAGGAATAACACCAGTATGACGCACTTCACCCATGCCAATCTTAGAACCTTCGGCACGAATCATACCAACGTTAATACCAATTCCAGCACGTTTGGAGATATATTCAACAATTGAAGCAGAAGCCTTATTAATAGACTTTAATGAATCACCTGCCTCAATAACAACGCATGAACTAAACTGCCGAGTTGGAGTACGGCAACCAGCCATAATAGGAGTTGGTAATGAAATCTGTCGAGTAGATACTGCTTCATAAAAACGAATAACATGTTTTAATCTATCAACAGGTTCATCTTGATGCAATGCCATTCCAATAGTCATAAATGCAAACTGTGGAGTTTCATAAATTTGACCAGTGGTTTTATCTTTAACTAGATATTTTTCTTTTAATTGCATCGCCCCGGAATAAGTAAATTCCATATCCCGTTCGTGCTTAATTTTTGATTCTAAAAATGTAATTTCTTCTGCTGAATATTTTGACAATAATTCGGGGTCATATTTACCTTCATTTACACAGTAAGAAATATGGTCAATAAATGAACGTGGTTCATATTGCCCGTAAACATGCTTACGAAGAGCAAACATTAAACAGCGTGCAGCTACGTATTGATAATCAGGCTCTTCAACTGAAATAGAATTCGCAGCAGCCTTAATGACAATAGTCTGAATGTCATCAGTGGTCATTCCATCACGGAGATATGATTTAATATTTTCATATAATTCATAAGGATCTACAGATGTTCCTTCAGCTGCCCAAGATAAAACTTTAATAATTTTTTGTGGATCAAAGCTCTGAGAAACACCACTACTTTTGATAACATTAATTAATTGCATAAGTCCTCAACTTGAAAATCGTCTTTAAACAATCGGTTAACTATATGAGCTATTATATCACCATGACACGGCTTTGGTTTACATGTGCATCCTAGCCTCATTCCACGTAAAGGCTCTAAATGTGCTTTAGTTATTTCTCCGGATTTAATTCGACGTATAAAATCTTTTTTGAATAATTCAATGGCAGCCTCCCGGCTGCCAGCATCTTTACCGACGTAATTTCCCCAAAATGTACCGCGGTGAATATTGACATCAAAGTCGGATTTATATTTATTCACTACCTGGCATAGACGGCCCGCGCGGTGATAATTCGTCATATTGTTTTTCCGTTAAAACAGTAATATCATAGTAACAATCAGAAGAAGTTTTAACTGTAGAAATTTTATTATCAAAATACTCACGAGTCATTTTATGAGTATAATATTTTTTGCCATAAATGATAATAGGCTGATTTGGTCCTGGAACTTCTAGCTCACTTGGATTAGGAAGTGTAAAAAGAACTGCACCAGAAGTATCTTTAAATCGTAAAATCATATATCCTCGCAATTAAATTGAAATTACACCGCCATCTTTCCTTTAATTGGCGGGTGAGATACATAGTTGTTAAGAACAAAATTATGCGGCTTTGCGAATTGACTCAACCAAAATACCTGTGATTCTGTACCCCATTCATCGAATTCATCTGGAAATTTTAATTGCAATTCGCATAAATCCATAGGTTCACGACGCAAAATTTCTTTACATTGTTCTACGTGATTCATATAGATATGAGTATTACCGCCAGAAAATATCAAATCTCCCGGAATAAGATTACATATCTTAGCTACAATATGAACTAACGCAGCATATGATGCAATATTAAATGGAAGACCGAGGAAAACATCTACTGATCGTTGATACCACTGAAGGTCAAGGTATCCATTACGAACATTAAATTGATAGAACATATGACAAGGTGGTAATGCCATCTGCTTGAGTTCAGCTGGATTCCATGCTGAAACAATTTGACGCCTATCATTTGGCAGTTTTTTAATACGATCAATAACTTCTATAATTTGATCTACACCGCCAAAATCACGCCACTGTTTTCCATAAATTGGACCAAGTTCACCGCTATGGTATCCTAAATCTTTTGCTTGATTTTCGTAATTTTCATCCCAGACTGTTTTGCCTTGAATTAATGAATCATGTTGAATTAATCGCAAATCATTGACATTTGTGCTTCCTGATAAAAACCATATTAGCTCAGCAATGCATGCATTCCAGGCGAGCTTTTTAGTTGTTACTGCAGGAAAACCTTTGGTTAAATCCCAACGCAATTTAGTACCGAACAAAGCAATTGTTCCTGTGCCCGTTCGGTCATCGGTTTCATAGCCATTTTCAAAAATGTCTTTAATTAAATCTTGGTATTGTTTCATTTAGTACCTTATATAAATTATAATACATTTTATGAAGCTAAATAATCAACGGTTTAGCATCAAATTTTCTCTCAATTTCAGGCGTGAAATATAATTCTTTACCGCGTTTGGAAAAGCGACCAATAATATGATAATTATTCTCATCAAACGTGATATTACCAATATCCATAGCTTTCAACCAAATATCGATATTTCTATCCAGCTTTATGTCAAAATTCCAATACGGAGAACTATTACCGAAAATACTACAAGCGGATTCAGTGAAACAACTGCTATAAATCTTGTCTTTAGGAACTACTAATTGATAGACACCTTTAATAAACTGAGGACCCTGCCACTTTGGCTGTTTCTCATCTTTTTCTAATAGAATAGGGTAATAATTAAAATTCATATTTCCGCCGCGCGTTATTTCATTTATATACTGATTCCGTAAGGGTTGTTACTTCATCTATTTTATACCAATGCGTTTCAACCATTTCACGCTTGCTTATATCATCAAGAAAACTTGCATCTAATTGAACCGTTGAATTAACACGATGCCTTTTAACGATGCGAGAAACAACTACTTCATCTGCATAAGGTAATGCAGCATATAGTAGAGCGGGTCCTCCAATTACACTTACTTTGGAATTCTGATCAAGCATAGTCTCGAATGGTGCATTAGGGCTTGACACTTGAATTTCGCCACCAGAAATGTAAGTTATATATTGCGCCCAAGTAATATAGAAATGTGCTAAATCACCGTCTTTAGTTACAGGATAATCACGCTCAAGGTCACACACCACAATATGGCTACGACCGGGAAGTAATGTAGATAATGACTGGAACGTTTTAGCACCCATAATCATAATTGTTCCTTCGGTACGAGCTTTAAAATTCTGGAGGTCCTTTTTAACTCGTCCCCATGGTAACCCATCACCTAAACCGAATGCTAATTCATTAAAGCCTTCGACCGTTTTAGTTGGAGAATAAGCGAATACCAATTTAATCATTACGCAAAACCCCTTTCAATAAACCATTCAGTGGCTTTATTAGCATCAAAGAATAATTCTTCATACGTCTTTTCTTTGTTTTCAAAAACTGTCACACAAACACGTTGACATTCTCCACAGTATTCTTCTGACATACTCAAAGCGTCAGAAAACATTTCATTAAATTCACTTAAATCAGGATTATGCAATGCGTTAAAAATTGCATAATCGAATTCATCATTCATAAATTCAAATACAAAAATCATATTGCCTCCTATTAAAAAGGATCAGTAACATATCCGCTAGCTTTAATCATTTTAATTAACGTTAACATTCCTTTGTTAACTGCTCGTGAGATTTCATCAAAAACTTCATCACTAAAAAGTTCTAACACGCCCTTCTGAACTTTTAATTTACAGCCAACAATTTCGTCATCTCCTATAGTAAATTCGCTTCCGCCAATTCCGCCGAAAAACTTAATTACGCCAGTTAACTGTCTTCCACGAGAATATGGGTCGTGTGATAAAGTAATATGAGTCACCCCAGGTACAGTTTTAAATTGGCAGCGGATGTTTACTTGAGCAATTCCAGTTACATGAATGTCAGACATATTATTTTCCTCAAACAGACTTTTTCACAATTTTCCAATCAGCTTTAAACTGATCAACATCAGAATGATAAATCCAGAATCCTGCGCTTTCTCCGTCTTCATAAAGAGGACATCCATCACATTCATCTTCCCACCCCATATCGCGTAAAAGATGTTCAGCTTTTTCAACAAGCCCAGAATCTTTACCGATGATATTAAAATACCATTTACCTTTAACTTCTGAATCTTTGATGCTCTGGCGTTGTAATCTCATTTTATTCTCCTTAGCAAGCTTTAATCAAAAGATATAAACAGACCAACATAACTGCTGCCATAATATAAGGTGCGAACATTTTCTTTTCTCCATTAGTTTTGATAGGGTAATAGTATCACACTACTACCCTGTTGTAAACTACTTTTTGAAAGTTTTTCGCAAAAGTTCAATGATTTCATCTACATTATTTTCGTCAACAATGCAGTGAATTTTTGTTACGCCAGAAACCTTGTCTTTAACTTCATCCTCTTCAGAAGTAGGTTCTTTATATTCGCGGAAACAATGAAATTCGTCTTCACAAACGTTAAAGTAAAAATGCTTTCCATTTGCGCATTCAATGTGTTTTATTACTCTAAATCCATCAACAAAGAAAGCTTCTTTAACTTCAAACCATCCACCATTTTCTTGAATAATTTTAACTATTGATGAATTAGAACGTGGGCGATAATTAATAAATGTATCAATAAGTCTTGGAACAAGCTCATACTTTTTGCCAATATACATTACGTTTTCCTCATTTTAACGGGGCTTGTAATAGCCCCTTGATAATTATTGTTCAATCAATCCCATGTAAAATTCTGCGTCTTCAGAATCCATACCATCACAATATTCATTAGCCATAAAGCGGGTGAGGTCTTCAAGAGGACCTTCAATGACAATAGAAAAATTGCAATAATTGGGATCATCGTGAATACTTGTGATACTAAGTTCAGGATAACGATTACGAATAATTTCTTCAATATATTCAAAATCAACGATGTCAATATCAACTTTAGCCATATTATTTTCCTCTTTAATTATCAGCAGTATTGCCGATAGTTGTATAGTACCATGGAAGGACAAGGATGTAAACAGTTTTGTGAAAAAATTTTTGAAATAAAAAGGGGACCTCTAGGGTCCCCAATTAATTAGTAATATAATCTGTTAAAGGTCATTCAAAAGGTCATCTAGGTCCGTGTCATCAGCACTAGATGAACTGCCAGAGCTTGAGCTCATAAAATCATCTTCAGTTTTTGTATTGAAGTCATCAACATTGAATGCATCCAAATCATCAGCAACTTTATCAGCTTTCTTAGCGGCAGTCGCTGCGGCACCACCCATAGCAGCAGTTCCCATAACTTGACTGAACTTAGTGCTCAGTTCTTCAAACGATTTGAATTTATCTTTAGAAGTCATTTCAGAAAGGTCAACCATTTGTTCAAACAGTTCTTTCTGGAAAGATTCATCATCAATGTTTGGAATCGCAGATTGATTCAGGAATTTAGATTCGTCGTAGTTACTAAAACCAGAAACTTGTTTAACTTTCAGTACAAAGTTAGCACCTTCCCACGGACAAGTTACATCAACCGGAGTTTCACCCATTTCAACATCAACTGCAATCATTGCATTGATTTTATCCCAGATTTTCTTACCGAAACGGTATTTAAATACTTTACCTTCATTTTCTGGAGCAGCTGGGTCTTTTACTACAAGAATGTTAGCCCAGTAAGAAGTTTTACGTTTAACAAGACCGTACTCTTTATTGTCAGTGTTGTACAAATCATTTTTACTGATATACTGACATACTGGGCAAGAATCGTAATCACCGTGGGTAGATGAACAGTTTTCAATATACCATTTACCATTTTTCTTGAAACCGTGATTTACAAGAATTGCGAATGGTGCTTGTTCATCATTTTTAGACGGAAGAAAACGAATTACTGCTTGACCGTTACCCGCATTATCGAGTTTCAGTTTCCACTCGCCTTTATCTTCAGAAGAAAAACCACCTTTGTTTCCAGCCAGTTTAGCCATTTGTGCAGCGAGTTCAGCAGTAGATTTACGTTTAAACATTTTTATTTCCTTTTTAATTTAATTAACAGTTGGTGCTATGACGATGTATGACCTCATAGCTGGTCAGTGAGATAATTATAATCTATTTATAATAAGCAATTAATACTTGCAAGATTTCACAGTTTCAATAAAAACACTTTTAGCTTTCTGTGAATCAATATTTAAAATTTTTCTATAAGCCTTTAACTTTATAGAATAATTATTCCAGACTAAATTATCAGTCTGTTCATCATGTTTATCAATTATATTTAAAAACGAATCAAGCAAGATAAACGTTTCAAACGAAATTATATTCGATTGAAGTAGTTTAAAAATATAACTCGATTGAACTTTTGGATTATACTCAAAGATTTCTTTAAAAGCAGAAACTTCAACTTTTTTACTAAAATAATAAATGTTGCGAATATCTTCTTCAAACTTAAATTTAATTTGCTTTAAGCGTCCGATATATTCACGATAAAACACAAGTGCATCAGCGTCAGAGATGTCACCAATCCAAGCATCTTGGTTAGCAACCAGATTGCTTATAAAGATTAAAGCAAGTTCCTTTAATTTATATTTTTCTGATAACTTCTGGAAAAAATACTTATCCCTTCGCTTTTGATAAGCGGCATCAGACACCCGCATGCACCAATTATACTTAATTACATCATACTTTCCATTCATATGTTGTTTTATCATTAAGTATAATTTATAAACTGATTTACCATCAATATATCTTTCACCACCAGCAGGCATGCGGAGTTTAATCATAGTAGAAAATCTAATGTATTAGTTTTTTCACAACGAACAACAGAAGGACGTAAAAGATTTTCGTCAATAGCTTCTGACTGAATTTTTTCAATTATACCCGAAGGAATAAATTTAGCAAATTGAGTTTCAGGAATAGAATTTTCTTCTAAGAATGCTGTTGTAGCTTCGAGATAACTCATTCCAAACTCTTCTACCATTTTTTCAATAATAAATCCATTTTCTTGGCGGTCAAGAAGCTTTGCAATTTCATCCTTTTCTTTCTTAATTGAAAGTTCTTTTTCTGAAAGACCGGTCTCATCGACCGGACGAATATCATTTAGAGAAAACTGTGTCATAAAGTTCAACTACCTCTTCAGTTTCAGCTTCAAACACATCACGGTTATCTTTATGATACAAAGCTAACAGACGATTAAACATCTTGCCATCAACACCAAGTTCATCTTTGGCACGAATTCGAATATCTTTAATCAATTCATTATAACCAGAAATTTTCAGTTTATGATCAGATGCTTCTTTAATAAATTTAGCCAAGTCTTCGCCATGGATAGCTTCATCAAATTCAACCATTTCTTTTTTAGCCATTATTCACCTCAAAATTCATTAATGCTATTAGTTAATTTAGAAAGACCCGCTTTTACAAAATATGAATAAATTTTGCCACGCGGTGGTAATTTATATGAATTATAGTAATTCACAATGTTTGAAGCAATATTATCAGGAATATAATCAAAATCAATTAGAACTAAATTTTCTTTATAACGATTATATTCAGATTCTGTGAGAAGCACCTTAGCTTGCTCACGGTCATTAGCAATAGCTTCAACAATAGAGGTTTTCATTGAAGGAGTTCGTTCACCTTCAACTCTGGTAAACCAAAAGTCAGATCGTACTTTAACTGAAGCAACGTTATCCTTTTTGTCGCCTTTAAGGATTTTAGTCATACAGTCAATTTCAGCAGAACCGCTTTTAATTTTAACCCATTTCTTGTGCATCGGTGACCATTGCTTAACATTTGGGTATTTGTGAAGTTGAGTAAAGTCACCATCCGACGAAATGATTAAAATCTTATGTCCTTCTAAAGAGAACTTTTTAACAAGAACAGCGATATGATCATCTGCTTCATACTTATCAATATCCATAACGATGTATGGCATATAAGCTTTCAATTCATCTATAACTTTATGGCTGGATTCAAAATAACCTTCCCAGTCCCAAGTAGATTCTTCTCGTGCTTTTCCGCGGTTTTTCTTATAATAATAAGCGAAATCACGGCGCCAGTATCCAGATTTCGCGTTATCAATACACAGCACAATTTTAGTGTATCCAAGAGTTTTTGCTTTTTTGACATTAAACTTAATTGAGTTCAATATCAAATGACGAACCATTGATAAATTAATTTTTTCTTTATCTGGGAAGTTTACAAGAGCAGTTGAAAGCGCAATTTGACTAAAGTCAATAAAGCAAATTCCTTCTTTATAATCTTCATCCAGCATCATTTCTAAATCCATATGAACCTCGTTCAATTAGTGAGATTTCTATTATATACTATCTAAATCTTAAAGTAAACAGGTATAAATACTTATTATTGAAAACACAATAGGAGCCCGGGAGAATGGCCGAGATTAAAAGAAAGTTCAGAGCAGAAGATGGTCTGGACGCAGGTGGTGATAAAATAATCAACGTAGCTTTAGCTGATCGTACCGTAGGAACTGACGGTGTTAACGTTGATTACTTAATTCAAGAAAACACAGTTCAGCAATATGATCCAACTCGTGGATATTTAAAAGATTTTGTAATCATTTATAATAATCGTTTTTGGGCAGCAACGGATAATATTCCAAAACCTGCTGGAAATTTTAATAGAATTCGTTGGAAAGCATTACGTACTGATGCCGTATATACAACCGTATCATCTGGACCATATCAATTAAAATCCGGAGAAGCAATTTCAGTAGATACATCAGTTGGCAATGACATTGAGTTTACTTTACCACCTTCTCCGCTTGATGGAGAAACCGTAATAATTCAAGATATCGGTGGAAAACCTGGCATAAATCAGGTTAAAATAAATTCTTCAAATCAGAGTATTGTCAATTTTAGAGGTGAACAGGTACGTTCAGTTTTAATGACTCATCCAAAGTCACAGATGGTATTCATTTTTAATAATCGTTTGTGGCAAATGTATATTGCTGATTATAGCAGAGAAGCTGCAATTGTTACTCCATCGACTGCATATCAAGCACAATCTAATGATTTTATCGTACGTAGATTTACTTCTGCCGCACCGATTAATGTTAAACTTCCAAGATTTGCCAATCATGGAGATATCATTAATTTCGTTGATTTAGATAAATTAAATCCACTTTATCATACAATTGTTACGACATATGATGAAACGACGTCAGTGCAAGAAGTTGGAACTCATTCCATTGAAGGCCGTACATCGATTGACGGTTTCTTGATGTTTGACGATAATGAGAAATTGTGGAGATTGTTTGACGGGGATAGTAAAGCACGTTTACGCATTATAACAACTAATTCAAATATTCGTCCAAACGAAGAAGTCATGGTATTTGGTGCGAATAATGGAACAACCCAAACAATTGAACTTCAGCTTCCGACTGATATTTCTGTTGGTGATACTGTTAAAATTTCCATGAATTACATGAGAAAAGGACAAACAGTTAAAATCAAAGCTGCCGGTGAAGATAAAATTGCTTCTTCAGTTCAATTGCTGCAATTCCCAAAACGTTCAGAATATCCGCCTGAAGCTGAATGGGTAACAGTTCAAGAATTAGTTTTTAATGGTGAAACTAATTATGTACCAGTTTTGCAACTTGCTTATATAGAAGATTCTGATGGAAAATACTGGGTTGTACAGCAAAACGTTCCAACAGTTGAAAGAGTCGATTCTTTAAATAATTCTACTAGAGCAAGATTAGGCGTAATTGCTTTAGCTACACAAGCTCAAGCAAATGCTGATTTAGAAAATTCTCCGCAAAAAGAATTGGCAATTACTCCAGAAACGTTAGCTAATCGTACTGCTACTGAAACTCGCAGAGGTATTGCAAGAATAGCAACTACTGCTCAAGTAAATCAGAACACCACATTCTCTTTTGCAGATGACCTTATCATCACTCCTAAAAAGCTGAATGAAAGAACTGCTACAGAAACTCGTAGAGGTGTAGCTGAAATTGCTACGCAGCAGGAAACTAATACAGGTACTGATGATACTACAATCATCACTCCTAAAAAGCTTCAAGCTCGTCAAGGTTCCGAATCATTATCTGGTATTGTAACTTTTGTATCTACCACAGGAGCTACTCCAGCTTCTAGTCGTGAATTAAATGGTACAAATGTTTATAATAAAAACACTAATAATTTAGTTGTTTCACCTAAAGCTTTGGATCAGTATAAAGCTACTCCAACGCAACAAGGCGCAGTAATTTTAGCAGTTGAAAGTGAAGTAATTGCTGGACAAAGCCAAGAAGGATGGGCAAATGCGGTTGTAACGCCAGAAACGTTACATAAAAAGACATCAACTGATGGAAGAATTGGTTTAATTGAAATTGCTACGCAAAGTGAAGTTAATACAGGAACTGATTATACTCGCGCAGTCACTCCTAAAACTTTAAATGACCGTAGAGCAACTGAAAGTTTAAGTGGTATAGCTGAAATTGCTACACAAGTTGAATTCGACGCAGGCGTCGACGATACTCGTATCTCTACACCATTAAAAATTAAAACTAGATTTAATAGTACTGATCGTACTTCTGTTGTTGCTCTATCTGGATTAGTTGAATCAGGAACTCTCTGGGACCATTATACCCTTAATATTCTTGAAGCAAATGAGACACAGCGTGGTACACTTCGTGTAGCTACACAAGTTGAAGCTGCTGCAGGAACATTGGATAATGTTCTAATAACTCCTAAAAAGCTTTTAGGTACTAAATCTACTGAAGCACAGGAAGGCGTTATTAAAGTTGCAACTCGGTCTGAAACTGTAGCTGGAACGTCAGCAAATACTGCTGTATCTCCAAAAAATTTAAAATGGATTGTGCAGAGTGAACCTACTTGGGCAGCTACTACTGCGATAAGAGGTTTTGTTAAAACCTCATCTGGTTCAATTACGTTCGTTGGTAATGATACAGCTGGTTCTACGCAGGACTTAGAACTATATGAGAAAAATAACTATGCAGTATCACCATATGAATTAAACCGCGTATTAGCAAATTATTTGCCGTTAAAAGCAAAAGCTGTAGATAGTAATTTATTAGATGGTTTAGATTCACTCCAGTTCATTCGTAGGGATATTGCGCAGACGGTTAATGGTTCACTAACCTTAACGCAACAAACGAATCTGAGTGCCCCTCTTGTATCATCTAGTACTGCTACGTTTGGTGGATCAGTTTCGGCAAATAGTACATTAACTATTTCTAATACTGGAACGGCAACTCGTCTGATTTTTGAAAAAGGACCTCAAACTGGGACGAACCCAGCTCAAACGATGACAGTCAGAGTGTGGGGAAATCAATTCAGCAGTGAATCTGACACAACACGTTCTACTGTATTTGAAGTTAGTGATGAAATGTCTAGTCACTTTTATTCTCAGCGCAATAAAGCTGGTAATATAACATTTAATATAAACGGTACAGTAACGCCGATAAATGTGAATGCTTCAGGAACATTGAATGCGAATGGCGTTGCAACATTCGGTAGTTCAGTTACTGCTAATGGCGAATTTATCAGTAAATCATCGAATGCTTTTAGAGCAATAAACGGTGATTATGGATTCTTTATTCGTAATGATGGTGCTAACACCTATTTTATGCTTACTGCATCTGGCGATCAGACCGGTGGATTTAATGGATTACGTCCTTTAACTATTAATAATGCATCTGGTCAAGTAACGATTGGTGAAAGCTTAATCATTGCCAAAGGTGCTACTATAAGTTCAGGTGGTTTAACTGTTAACTCGAGAATTCGTTCTCAGGGTACTAAAACCTCTGATTTATATACCCGTGCTCCAACATCTGATACTGTAGGATTCTGGTCAATCGATATTAATGATTCAGCCACTTATAACCAGTTCCCGGGTTATTTTAAGATGGTTGAAAAAACTAATGAAGTGACTGGACTTCCATACTTAGAACGTGGTGAAGAAGTTAAATCTCCTGGTACATTGACTCAGTTTGGTAACACACTTGATTCACTTTACCAAGATTGGATTACTTATCCAACGACCCCAGAAGCACGTACCACTCGCTGGACACGTACATGGCAGAAAACCAAAAACTCTTGGTCAAGTTTTGTTCAGGTATTTGACGGAGGTAACCCTCCTCAACCTTCAGATATAGGAGCGATCCCATCTGATAATGGAATAATAGGTAATCTTACTATTCGCGATTTCTTGCGAATTGGTAATGTTCGCATTATTCCTGACCCAGTGAATAAAACTGTTAAATTTGAGTGGATTGAATAAGAGGTATTATGGAAAAATTTATGGCAGAGTTTGGACAAGGATATGTCCAAACGCCATTTTTATCGGAAAGCAATTCAGTAAGATATAAAATAAGCATAGCGGGTTCTTGCCCGCTTTCTACTGCGGGACCATATGTTAAATTTCAGGATAATCCCGTTGGAAATCAAACATTTAGTACAGGTCTTCATTTAAGAGTTTTTGACCCTTCTACGGGAGCATTAGTTGATAGCAAGTCATATGCTTTTTCTGCTTCAAACAATACAACATCTGCCGCTTTTGTCAGTTTCATGAATTCTTTGTCAAACAATAGACTTGTTGCTATATTAACTAGCGGAAAGGTTAATTTTCCTCCTGAAGTGGTATCTTGGTTAAGGGGAGCAGGAACTTCAGTTTTTCCATCAGATTCAGTATTGTCAAGATTTGACGTGTCATATGCTGCTTTTTATACTTCTTCTAAAAGAGCTATTGCATTAGAGCATGTTAAACTAAGTAATAGAAAAAGCACAGATGATTATCAAACTATTTTAGATGTTGTATTTGATAGTTTAGAAGACGTCGGAGCTACAGGATTTCCTAAAAGAACATACGAAAGCGTTGAGCAATTTATGTCTGCGGTTGGAGGAACTAATAATGAAATTGCGCGATTGCCAACTTCAGCTGCTATAAGTAAACTTTCTGACTACAATTTAATTCCTGGTGATGTTCTTTATCTTAAAGCACAACTATATGCTGATGCTGATTTACTTGATCTTGGAACTACAAATATATCTATTCGTTTTTATGATGCATCAAATGGATATATTTCCTCGACCCAAGCTGAGTTTACTGGGCAAGCTGGGTCTTGGGAATTAAAAGAAGATTATGTAGTTGTTCCTGAAAATGCAGTAGGATTTACGATATATGCACAAAGAACTGCCCAAGCAGGTCAAGGCGGCATGAGAAATTTAAGCTTTTCTGAAGTATCAAGAAATGGCGGCATTTCAAAACCTGCCGAATTTGGCGTCAACGGTATTCGCGTTAATTATGTCTGCGAATCGGCTTCACCTCCAGATATAATGGTACTTCCTACACAAGCCTCTTCTAAAACTGGCAAAGTGTTTGGGCAAGAATTTAGAGAAGTTTAAACTGAGGGAGCCTTCGGGTTCCCTTTTTCTTTATAAATAATATTAAAATAAAGGGGCATATAATGGCTGATTTAAAAGTAGGTTCAACTGTAGGTGGATCTGTCATTTGGCATCAAGGAAATTTTCCATTGAATTCAGCCGGTGACGATGTACTCTACAAATCATTTAAAATATATTCAGAATATAATAAACCGCAGGCAGCTGATAACGATTTCGTTTCTAAAGCTAATGGTGGTACTTACACCGGTCCAATTACTATTAATTACGGGGTAAATAGTTATCTTCAATTAAGTAATAATGAAACCCCCATCCGAATTCGTTCTGGTGGCGGCACTGGTAATACTCTTGTAGTTGGTGGCTCTTCTGGCGGTATTAGTTTTAGACCAGCAGGTAGTGAAATCACTACTGGACAAATTACTATTACGCCAGAAGGTTTGACAACATTTACCAAAGCTGTAACGGCTCCATCTGTAACTGTTACATCTACTCCTTCCGCAGCATCAGATGCTACTCGTAAAGATTATGTTGATGGAGCAATAAATACTGTTACAGCAAATGCAAACTCTAGGGTATTACGCTCTGGAGACACTATGACAGGAAATTTAACTGCGCCAAACCTTTTTTCACAGAATCCTGCATCTCAACCTTCACACGTTCCACGATTTGACCAAATCGTAATTAAGGATTCTGTTCAAGATTTCGGCTATTATTAAGAGGACTTATGGCTACTTTAAAACAAATACAATTTAAAAGAAGCAAAACTGCAGGTCAACGTCCTGCTGCTTCAGTATTAGCCGAAGGTGAATTGGCTATAAACTTAAAAGATAAAACAATTTTCACAAAAGATGACTCAGGTAGTGTTATAGAATTAGGTTTAAAATATGGAGGAACAATTGATGGTTCTTTAACTGTTAATGGAAACATAATTGGAAATTTAACAGGTAACGCTGCAACTGCAACGAAATTAAAAACAGCACGAAAAATTAATGGTATATCCTTTGATGGGTCAAAAGATATCACGCTAACTCCATCTGACATAAATGTCAATAGCACAACGTTTATAAAAAATAATGGCGAATTACCTGTTGATGCTAATTTAGATACGTATGGGCCTGTTGAAGAATATCTTGGAGTTTGGTCGAAAGCAACTTCAACCAACGCTCAACCAGCAAATAAATTTCCAGAAGAAAATGCTGTAGGTGTGCTAGAAGTATTTGTGGCCGGTCAATTTGCTGGTACTCAGAGATATACAACTAGATACGGAAATGTTTATATTCGTTCCTTGACTGCTACATGGAACGGAGTAAACGGTCCGTGGAGTGCGTGGCGAAATATTCAATCTGGTACTCGTCCACTGTCAACAACGATTGATCTTAATGATCTAGGAGGCGCTGAACACCTTGGTTTGTGGCGAAATAGTTCAAATTCCATTGCTACCTTTGACAGAAATTTCCCAGAAGAGGGGTCGTCAGCTCAAGGTCTTTTGGAAGTATATGAAGGTGGAAACTATTCTCGTACACAAAGATATACAACCAGATTTGGTGTTGTATATACTCGTTGTCTTGCTGCCGCGTGGGATGCTTCCGCGCCTAAATGGGGACCGTGGCAACAAGTCGGTAATGTCACACCAGCGACTTTCTATGACGGAGATCTGAATGATTTTAAAACCCCTGGGTTATATAATATTTTAGGCACTGATGCCGTTATTAACTGTCCTACAGGTGAAGGTTTGCCGACTGTTATTGTTGGTTTGCTGGAAGTTAAACAACGTGCTTCTGGCGGTGCTATTTTCCAAAAATTTACTACTGCCGGAACGGGTGCAACTACTCGCGATCGTATTTTTGAGCGTGCATATACTGGTGGTGTGTGGGGTGCATGGAACGAAGTATATACATCTTACTCTCTGCCAATTACTTTAGGTATGGGTGGTATTAAAACTCAATTAGCGGAGCTAGATTGGCAAACATTTGATTTTGTTCCTGGTAGTATGTTTAGCGTTCCTTTGAACAAAATAAAGAACATGCCAGCTAATATGAATTGGGGCACGATTGACGGAAACTTAATTATGTTTTCTGTTGGTCCTAGCGAACACACCAGCACAGGACGTACTGTTCAGGTTTGGCGTGGTACTGTATCCCAGACAAACTACCGTTATTTTGTCGTTCGTGTGTTCGGTAATTCTGGAAATAGAACTTGCACAGTCCGCCGTGTTGTTCTTGAAGATGGTCGCCACACATGGACAGCACAGCAAGATTTTAATGGTGCTGTCAACTTTGGTGGTTCGACAACTTTTAAGTCCACTACAACTTTTAACACAGAAGTTAAATTCCGTTCATCCAATGCATTTAAAATGTATGGCGGTAATTTTGGCACAATTTTCCGTAATGATGGTGAAAGTCTTTATATTCTTTCCACCGACGAAAATGATCAAGACGGAAACTTTAATACAAATAGACCTTTCCGTTATGAATTGAGAACTGGTGATGTTACTTTAGGTGGTGCTAGTGGTGCTAACGTTTTAAAATTAAAACGCGATTCTCTCACCGCATTTTTTGGTGGTGATATTAATATAAAAGGCTTGATGACTTTTGATGCCGGACGTTTAGGATCACGAGATTATTTTAAATTTAACCATTGGGGTGATAGTAATAATGCGCGCGATAACATTATTCAGTTAGAAGACAGCAAAGGCGTTCATTTTTCCACTGAACGCACTTTAGCGACAGGTGCAATTAAGACTAAATTTTTTGGTGAAGTTGAATCCGAAGGTAGATTGATTATTAAACGTCCGGGTGATTCTATTGTATTATCAACAACTGCTAGTAATTCTTTGCATATTCGTGGTGACATAGACGGGACTGGTAACTGGTATATTGGTAAAGGTGGTGCTGATAATGGATTAGCGTTCTATAGTTATGCTACTAATGCTGGTATATACATTACAAACGCAGGAGATATCTCGCTAAGTCCAAAGGGCGCCGAAATGGCTCAGGTGAATAACGTTCGATTATATGTTCATGGTGAACGTTGGACCGCTAGTCAACCAGGTGATTGGGGCAGTCAGTGGCAAGTGGAAGCGCCAATATTCGTCGATCATGGTTATGTTGGACCAGATAGCTATTATCCAATTATTAAAGGAAGAAGTGTAATCACCAATCAAGGGTTTGTAACTGCCGTCGATCTTGGTATTCGTCGTGTCAATAACAATTGGGGACAAGCAATTATTCGTGTTGGATCTGCGGAGGCATCGCCAGCGGCTGGACACCCTAACGCGATATTTGAATTTCATTACGACGGTACTTTCTATTCTCCTGGTAATGGTAACTTTAACGATGTGTATATTCGTTCCGATGGTCGTCTTAAGATTAATAAAAAAGAGCTAGAAAACGGAGCACTTGAAAAAGTATGCCGACTGAAAGTTTATATTTACGATAAAGTTAAGTCTATTAAAGACCGTAGTGTTATTAAACGTGAAGTTGGTATTATTGCTCAGGACCTTGAAAAGGAATTACCGGAAGCTGTATCTAAAGTTGAAGTTGATGGATCTGATGTTCTGACAATTTCTAACTCCGCTGTGAATGCTCTTTTAATTAAGGCTATTCAGGAAATGAGTGAAGAAATTAAAGAATTGAAAACTCCTTTCTTTACTAAAATTGCTCGCAAAATTAGTAAATATTTTAAATTCTAACAACAAGGGGCATTGCCCCCTTTGGAGTATAAATTATGGCAGTAGTTGGTGTTCCTGGTTGGATTGGAAGTTCAGCCGCAAATGAAACAGGACAACGATGGATGAGTCAAGCGGCTGGTCAATTAAGATTGGGTGTTCCTTGTTGGATGAGTCAATTTGCAGGTCGCTCGCGAGAAATTATTCATACACTTGGCGCAGACCATAACTTCAATGGTCAGTGGTTCCGTGATAGATGTTTTGAGGCGGGTAGTGCACCTATAGTGTTTAATATCACTGGAGATTTAGTATCATATTCTAAAGATGTACCGCTTTTCTTTATGTATGGTGACACTCCTAACGAATACGTTGTTCTTAATATTCATGGTGGTGTCCATATGTGGGGTCGAGGTGGTAATGGTGGATACACTCACTCAGGTGGAGATGGTAACGGTACACAAGGCGGTCATGTTATTCAAAATGATATCGGTGGACGGCTTCGTATTTGGAACTACGGTGTTATAGCTGCTGGCGGTGGTGGCGGTGGTGGTATTGCATATCGTCCACACTCAGGGGCAAACTGGCAAGATATCGGTGGCGGTGGCGGTCGACCTTTCGGTGGTGCAGGTGGTGGTGGTTATTCCGGTGGCGCTGCTTCTTATGAAGGTCCGGGTGGTGGTTATGACTATGGTAACGCACACTCCGGCGCAGGTGGTAATGCTGGTGCTGCTGGTCAGAATGCATGGTCTGACGGCGGTAAAGTTCTTAAAGTTGGTGTTGGTGGTGCGTCTGGTCATGCAGTGTTTGGGTCTTCTCCAACTTGGGGTGCTGTTGGAACAATTTACGGACCAAGAGTATAATTTGAATAAATATCCTTAAAAGGAGGGTCTATGGCAGCACCTAGAATATCATTTTCGCCCTCTGATATTCTGTTTGGTGTTCTAGATCGCTTGTTCAAAGATAACGCTACCGGGAAAGTTCTTGCTTCCCGGGTAGCTGTCGTAATTCTTTTATTTATGATGGCGATTGTTTGGTATAGGGGAGATAGTTTCTTTGAGTACTATAAGCAATCAAAGTATGAAACATACAGTGAAATTATTGAAAAGGAAAGAAATGCACGCTTTGAATCTGTCGCCCTGGAACAACTCCAGATAGTTCATATATCATCTGAGGCAGACTTTAGTGCGGTGTATTCTTTCCGCCCTAAAAACTTAAACTATTTTGTTGATATTATAGCATATGAAGGAAAATTACCTTCAACAATAAGTGAAAAATCACTTGGAGGATATCCTGTTGATAAAACTATGGATGAATATACAGTTCATTTAAATGGACGTCATTATTATTCTGACTCAAAATTTGCTTTTTTACCAACTAAAAAGCCTACTCCCGAAATAAACTACATGTACAGTTGTCCATATTTTAATTTGGATAATATCTATGCTGGAACGATAACCATGTACTGGTATAGAAATGATCATATAAGTAATGACCGCCTTGAATCAATATGTGCTCAGGCGGCCAGAATATTAGGAAGGGCTAAATAATTATTTGTTCGTATACATCTCTAAATATCGATATACACTCTCAAAACCCTCGTTGAATTCGTCGATGAGGGTTTTCTTATCTTCTTGGGTTAATTCAGAAACAATTTTACGGAATGAATTCTGATTTAATTTTCTACCTTCATGCGTTACTCCAATCTCATTCAGAAATGCAATAAAATTAGCACGATTTTCAACAATATCTTCTCTGGAAAATTTAATCAAAATAGATGCAACAGTAATAATTTCACGAACTGTATCAATGTTTTTATTCATTAACTATACCACTCAATTAGTTGACTTTGTTATAATATCATCAGACGCTTGATTTGTAAACTGGTCTGTGTTATTTTCTTCAAAAATTTTTTCTACGAATTCCTTGAACGACTCACGTTCCTGAGCTACATTATGCTCGATTACCTTTTCAAGATTATGACTCATTCGAAATAATCTTCAATTTCGTAATCATGGACATAAATCATTATAGTTTTTAATATATCATCAATACTTTTTCCTGGAGCTGGAATTACGTAAAAATATCCTGCTTTTGAGAGGTCTTTATAAGTTCCAATCAAGAAATCGTTATTCTCAAGATGTAGTTCTTCAACTAATTCATTGACAATTGAATGGTATAAATTTGGTAGAAACTTGTATAGCTTTTCTAGAATATCAATTTTGATTGTGTATTGAACCACAGACTGAGAATCAATAATCATAGACCTTCCCCTTATGTTTCTGTTTGCGATTAGATTCTTTAAACGCTTTCTTCTTATCTTTATGGACAGAAGCTTTATTAAAATTATGTTTTGCGACTAAATTGTTCATAGTGCTGAATTACCTCTCTTAGACATTTGCATGTGAATGAAAACTTTTTAGCTACACCACATTCAAATATATGTTCTCTTAAATCATGCGTGTCAGTATATCCCATCTCAACGATAAAATGTCTTATTAAATTTTTATCTTTATCATTGAGAGAATTAAAATAATCGGATTTTGAATTAATTTCCCTGGCCAAATTGAATCACCTTCAGTTGACGTTTTAATTCTTTTATCATTTCTTCGTTCATCGCAATATAAAGATCGCGTAAAGCAGGTTTTAGCATTCCATTTACTGGAGAACTAAATGGACATACATAATTTTTTCCTACGAGCTTTTTAGTGAATTCCATATCACAGAACTGAAATGCCGGTTCATTGGCATAAATTCCCCAATTAGTTGACATCATTTTATTGGCATATTCTAGTGCCTGGATTTGATTCTTAATTCCATCAATTTGAAACTTTTTAATATTCATTAGTAAAGGTCCTCAGAATAAAGTTCTTTTTCACTACCACCGCGTTCAATACGTACTTGTCCGGCGTAAGTTGCAATAATCATTGCTTCTTCACGTGTCCAATAATTACTATATTGGTCAATAAACCCTTGGTCATCATCACAAACTTGTTGAGTAACTAATTGAGGTTTAACTACATCTAAAACTGCTGCCATATCTTTAGAATAATGACGAGCACCTGGAATAACAAGAGTTCGTCCATCTTTTAATTTAAAACGGTTGGCTGCGCAAACAATTCGTCGTTGATACTTTTGGTTTTCGTCCCAATATGCGGTTTGCCAACAGATTTCAGGAACTTCTTTTAGAATATCTTCTTCTGTGCATTTATAACCATGCGCTTTAAATTTTTCAACAAGACTTTCTGGAGTTTCACGACATAAAGGAACATTCAGCATTTTTAAACGATTAATAAATGGGTTCATTTAAACCATCCTTTAATACGCTGCCACAAAGTTTTCTGTTGAGCTTTGTTAACACCAATTGAGCGAATAACTGGTTGAGATTCCTGGAATTCTTTATAATCAGCAAGGTAAATTTCGTAAGCTGCATCCGTAAATGAACTTATCGCTGCCATAAAATTATTGCGAATACCTACTGGAGCATCTTTACTTTCACGAATAATCATGTATTTACCAGTCTTAATCTTTACGATAGTTCCAAGATAAGCTCCATGGTACCAGATGTCCCAACCCTCTTGAGTAGGTTCTACACAACGACGAAGTTCATTGACAATTTCTAACTTGTTCATTATTTATTCCTCACAGTTCAGATGCTACAGTGATTACAGCTTCAATGTTTTCTGCCGAGCGTTTAATGTCAAGATACACATTACCGTTTTTAGCGATTTTACATGACATTCCGATATCAGTAAATTTCTGAATATGATGTTCCATCATTTTGTATCCAAAAATTCGCATATTTCCATTATTGTTAATTTCAAAATTACGAATTCCGTGAGTGCGTTTTTCTAAAATGGCAAGATAATTACTACGATAAGTTTCAACCTTTTTAAGAACAAATCCATTTTCATCTAAAAGTTTTAACATGAGGTCTTTATCTTCTTCCATATCAGAAGTAATCTCACGAGCTTTACGAGTTGCTCGTTTTTTCAGTAGTTCCGGAGCATTTTCCTGCGCGTATAAAGTTGCTGCGTTTGAAATAATATCTTGAGCTTCACCTGTAATGATTAATCCATCACCAGATTTCTCCACCAGGCCTTTTTTAATCAATACCCCAATATTACTATTAACTACTGCGTTACCTAAATCTGGATGCACCTCACGAACTTCTGCAGCTGTAATGAAATCTTTCTTAGCAATGGTAATTAAAATCGCAGCAGTTTTTTCATTCAGAACATCGTTAGAAGCTTTGATGATGTAAGTTACTTTAGACATTTTAATCTCCGTTTCAGTTCATTTATTTGATAGGTCTATAGTATCATGTTTAAAGCAGAAGTAAACACTTTTTTGCACTCTTTTTCAAGAGCTCTAATAAAGTACTTACTTAATGTTCAGATTACGAACTTCGATTTCGTCTTCATGGGCAAAATCAAACTGTTTGAATTCTGTGTCACCTTTAAATTTAAAAATCATTGTGAAGAAAGTCAGAACACCAGGTTTTTCTTCACGAACTCCACAGATATCATATTCAATACCATCTACAACCAGTTTGTTAGCAGTCAGAGCATTTTTAGCTTTAACGATTTCGTTTTCGATTTTAAATTTCATTTTTTGTATCTCCGGGTTGTTTGTTTCAGTTCATTTATTTGATAGTTGTATAGTACCACAGTATGCTTTTGTTGTAAACCGTTTTGTGAAAAAATTTTTGAAATAAAAAAGGGAGAGCCGAGGCTCTCCCTAAAATTACTGCATGACTGTGATAACTGTCATGATAACACGTTGAATTCCGAACGCAAGAAGACCTCCTGCTACGGCAGGAACAACACCTAAACCCGCCAGTAAAATGCCACCAGATACTAATGCAGCGCTTGTGATACCAATGAATGGACTCATTTGATTTCCTCTAAATCTTTGGTGTATTCTGTAACTACATCAGTAGTTTTCCAATATTCGTTTTCTTCTTTTTTGGCTTTAGCTTCTTCAGCAAGTTTCTTTGCTTCGTCGGAAGTCATATGAAAAATGTTCATTCCAACTAGTTTATCAACATAAGAAGAATACATATCAATTTTAGAAAGTTCTTCGGTCAGTTCTTTGCGAGTTTTACCTTGTACAACAATTTCACCTGAAATTACTTTCTTAATGAAATGTGCCTTGGCAAAAGCTAAACGAAATGCTGATTCAGTTTCTTTGATTTTGTTATCAATTCGTTTTTGGACATAAGTTTTACGAACTTCAACGAAGTCTTTGATTAAATCAACTACATTATCGTAAACTTGCAGCTTTCCTTTCTCATTAATGACGGTAATATTCTGGGAACGACGCTCAATCAACCCGAAGTCTTTCATAATTTTTGCATGGCGTTCTTCTTCATTATCGCTCAAAGAGTATTCTTTTCGGAATTTAACTTTGAAGCCAAAGCCATGCTCACCACAAGCATCATCCCATGTAATGAAGCCTTTATCTTCAAGCGGGTCTAAGATTTTACTCACATAAGTTTCACGATCATACTTATATGGAATCTCAGTGATATGCATTTGAGTTCGTGAAGTAAACTTATATGTTCCACGAATTTCATATTGCCCATCAATTTCAACGACTTCACCACGAAATTCTGGGAATTCTACCTTCGGTTTAGTTACTTTCTTTCCTTGAAGAGCTTGCAGTACAGCTTTCTTGACAGAAGAAACACTATGAGGAAGAATGTAAGTTGCATAACCAGTTGCAATACCGGAAACGCCATTAAGAAGAACAGTAGGAATAATAGGCAAATAGAAAGCAGGCGGAATGTGTTCTTTATCTTGATGTACTGGAGCATATTCAGTATCTTTATATACGTTATAGAAATTTTTACTTACACGAGCAAAAATATAACGACTTGCTGCTGCCTTTTGGACAGTACGAGAACCAAAGTTTCCTTGACCGTCTAACAGAGGAAAGTTATTATTCCAAGTGTTAGCCATCAAAGCACCTGCGTCTTGCGCAGAGTTTTCACCATGATGATATCCAAGGTCCGCTACACCGCCTGCGATAGAAGCGAGTTTGTGAAACTTATCTTTATTTCCTCGTGCCAAATCAAGAGCTCGAGCAATAACAAACCGTTGAACTGGCTTAAATCCATCAATCATATTTGGGATAGCACGATTTTCAACCGTGTACATAGCATAAGCCAATGCTTCATTATCAATGATACTTTTTAAATCGCGATTATTCAGTTGCATAAATTTACCATACTAGTGAATGTAGTGCCATAATAACATCAGAAATGAAAAGCACGACTTGAATTAATCCGAACATTATTCCGTAATATAATGCTATCAATAAAATAGCAAGGGCTAATGAATAGCCCAAGATTTTCTTAATCATTAGTAGATAACAACACAAATGTTAAATATGCACACATACCCTGAGCTAAAGCTTGCGAAAACACACTGCTGGCATCAATACAGATAGTTAAAACACATGCTACTATCCAACAAATAAATGAAATAACTCCTAATAATTTTGCAATATTCATATTTTCCTCACTGGCGTCCGAAGACGCCTTTAGTTTTAAGATTATTACGATAGAACTGCATCACGTGTTCGTTGTGGAAATTACTCATTAATATGCCTGCAAAACGAATTTAAAGTTATCAGCCAACATACGGTTCATTTCTTCAAGTGTTTGATACTCGGAATGATGATTACGGGTAAACGCCAAAGCTAACTGACCTTTACCAAATCCTGTCGTCAGAGGTTTCATCTTAGAAGCAGGCAGATAAAATACTGTGTATACCATATTGTTATTTGCAATAGTACGTGCAAGCTGAGACCGACGTTGACGAATATGACTTAGAACTGCATTGAATCCTTGCTTAGAACGCTGATTACCTACATAAAATCGTGCAGACACACATGGATTACTAAATGGACGACCATCTAATTTACTTACTAAAAAGTAAAATCCAGGTTTAGATAAAATATCTTTATGCGGAGTTCCTAAAAACCACTCACCACCCTTGATTGTACCAATAACAGTAGCGCCTGCGTTGTTCAGATCAGTAACAGTCATGTATTTCATATTAATTTCCTCTAAATTATTTTCTACTCCAAGGCCGCATGAATACGCGGCCATTAAATTAATCGTCGCAGTCGACGCTCAATTCCCAAAACTCTTCTACAGTATAAGTTTCAGTATCATTTTCAATACAGAAACGTTCATTACTGTTATTTGCTAAAGTAGCATTAACTGTCGGTTTCTCGCTAGTGCTCTTAAGAGGTGAAATACGAATTAACTGATCACCGTTATCTAAACAGAAAATTTCACCAACTTTTACATCTTTAAAACTTTTCATAATTCACCTCAAGGAGTATAAAATCCAAACGCAGTTGTTGACCATCCCATCCAATATGGAAAATTTGCACCAATGTAAAACATAAGAATATAAAACCAACCGCTCAGCAAATTCATCATTTTACACCATTCCAAATTGTTTCAACCACAGATTTTAAACCATTTTGATGAATATCCATTCCGACTACTGCCATCAAATAGATTCCAACTACAACTGAACCTAAGGCAAAAATCAACATGAAAATGAATAAAGCCGGAAAAATATTATCGAAAAACCATTCAATAAATGTAAAAACACTGCGTTTACGCTTCATATTTTCCTCACATAAATCCAAAGTAAGCGTTTAATACATCAATCATTAAAACGATTGGGAATATACTCAAAACTACTAGTATTATAACTACATTCCATATAGCTTTAACAATCTTTTTCATTTTGTGTTCCTCCGTAGTTGATAGGGTAATAGTACCACGGAGGAACAGTCTTGTAAACAACTTTTTAAAAATATTCGTAATAAATGTGAATACCAACTACTACCGCTGAAACCTGTGCAACCCACCACGCACAAGCAATAAGTACAGAATTCAAAATTTTCATAATAACCTCATCACAAAAGTAAATGTTAAACAAATTACTGGAATACTAATTAACCAAACAAAACACCACCATAATGAACTCATAGTTCAATCTCAACGATTTTCATTTCATTACTATTAATAGCCTCTTTAAGACTATCTGAAAGAATTACATTCCAGTGGTCATTCATATGACCATTAACTAAGCGTGTAATTTCTTCAGGAGTTGAAAAATAAGGCTGATCAGACTCCCAATGCGATAGTCCTAAGCGAGTATAAATCATGCCTTCATCATCGCTAGAATATTCAACTGACACAAACTCATCAGTTATTTTATGCTTAGCATAATAAAATTTAAATTTCATTTTACTCTCCAAATCCGTATCAGTTGATAGTTGTATAGTACCACGGTCCTTGTGGTATGTAAACCGTTTTGTGAAAATTTTTAAATGGAAAGATACCATCCGTTGTAGTTGCTTTTTCTTACAACCTTACGAAGGTCTTCTCTGTCACCGATGAACTTCGGAGTGTACTGGATGACACCTGGATGAATTTCTTTAGTGTTGAATATAATTATACAGTCAGCGACTTGATGATTTAGAATAGGCCCTAGATTTATTCCAGAACCATATGGATACTCTCCGCTGCATCCTGTTGTTACAGAAATCCAACGTGAGTCAGTTTGATGTGTCTTAACTTCTACACGAAGCCCACAGTATTTTGGATGCGCTAATACATCCCATGCATATGTGTACGGATCATCGACATCTTCTTGGCCTTTATTGACATATCCGCTTAGCCAATCTGCCACAAAAAACTCTGCGTACACAGCGATACGGCATCTTTCGATAACTTCTGCTTTATCCTGGTTCGGGTTTTGTTTTAAAGAGTATCTTACTGTATCAGCAATTTTGACCTTCATTTCACTAGTCAAGTCACTGTTCGATAGGGTAAATGTCGGAATCTGAAATAGTCTCTGTAAACCCGGATTCGTTTTCTGCATTTAAACTTTCCTTTTATGTCTGAATCACTGGTATTCATATAATAAATCATAATTTCTCTTAAAACAAAAGGGCCGAAGCCCTTATTTTATTTGAATTGTGCAATTCTTTTCTCTAGACATTCAGCATAAGATTTCATTGAGATAAACTGCGAAAGTAACAGTTCTTGCTCAACTGCATTAACTGTTAGAAACTTTGCGCTTTCTAAAAATTTGCTCAGTGCATTAATTTTGAGCATTAATTGATCGTATTCTTCTTTTACTCGTGCTTGATAACCTAACATAATTTTCCTTAGTTAAGGGCCGAAGCCCTTATTTGAATTGTTCAGTAACGTCTTCAACTACTTCGTATTGGCAGGTACGCATTTTAGCGTCGTTGTAATCAATCGGAATTGATACTACATCACGCGGATGCACTTTAACTTTTACAACTCGGCTGGTTGAACTACCAAAGTGACGAATATAAGATTTAGAACACACATGCAGACCACGAGAACAAGTTTGTGTATCATCGTCATTCACACGAGTACGTGGCATTTTAACTACTTTACCAGGACTGTTATCAAAAGTATTTGAATGACAGTCAAAGTAATTACTGCGAACTACTTTCCAAGCATAGAAGTAGCCGTCTTCCGTAATTTCAATATCGTTTGCTACCAAGAAATCAAAGAGTCGAGATACCGCTTTTTGGCTTGGGTTTTCCAACAGATTTTCCAGGAACGGAAAATAAAATTCAAAGTTTTCACCTTTTTCCATCGAATCGAGAATACGATCAACTAAACCAGACCGCAATTCAATATTTTGATAGAACAAGCTTCCACCTTCAATTCGAACATCACCGGAAATATATTTTTCAACAGCGCGACGAACGTTAATTTTTTGTGCTGCTTCTTCCAATTTATCTGCAACAAGCAGATTAAGAATTTCCTGGAAGTTTGAATGAGTATTAGGAGTTGCGTTATAAGTTACACCGTCAACAGTAATTGAAATGAATTTTTTAGATGCATTCCAAATAATGTCAGATTTAGCAACTGGAGCAATAACTGCATCGCTATTAACTTTAACTGTAATATCACCGCTAATAGTAACTTTAGAGCGTTTAGCTTCTTCGGCATTTTTCAAAACACGACGGATTGTGTCAACCGATACATCCTTCCAATAAGCTAATTCCTGTTGGGTGTAATTACCACTTGAATACAGCTTAACAATTTCAGCTTGTTCGTTTTTGGTCAGGCATTTAATATTGTACATAATTTTCCTTATTAGGCCGCAAGGGCCTTCATAGTTTTAGCGATTTGAGAAACTTCATCATCACTTAAAGAGTTGCGATATCCGATGAAGTCGGAAACAATACGGAATTTCTTGGTAAACTCAGCAACCATTTTATCACTGTTTTTTGAAGCATTATTTGATAATACATCAAAAAGATTAGTTACTGTCCAGATGTCATGACCGATGGTATCTTTTCCACCATTAAAATATACACCGCGCAATGAACTAACTATATTAGCGAGTCGTGTATATTCTTCAGAAACTTCATCTGTACTGAAGTACTTCATCATAAAATCTAGTTCAGGATACTTGATAATTTTATCAATATATCGTTGAGCTGAACTTGAATAACCTACATACTTATCATAATCTACATCATCAAAAGCATCTACATATAAATCACGCAAAGCTTCAAAAATACATTGGCACTGACCGAGTTCTTTTACCTTTTTCTGTAAAAGCGGACGAATAACATAAAATTCATTAATGCCAATAAGATTAGCCATACGAATCAAAATATTCATAGATGGATGACAAAGCGATGTAGTACCATCCATAGAGAAAATATCAGAACGATGCATATACGCTACATAACCAGTAATTTCATCTGCTTCTGATGTGAGCGTAAATAGTTCCTCTTTTTCCCAGCGTCCGTCTTTAATTTCAAACTTAAATGCTGTAGCAGCTTTAGGACGAGGAGCTTTACTTTTAACTACCTTTGGAATATAGCTTTTAACTAAAGCTTCAATTTCTGACAAATAATGAATGTTAACTTCATCACTTTCAAACATCGCCATAATATCAGGAAGCAAATCAATCTGCGATTCTACTTCTGGATTAATAAACAGAAGGCGTTCGTTGTGATGAATATTCAAAGTGTTATTAAATTCACTATCATCTAACGCTCGTGCTAATCCACGAACAATATTAACACGATTTTTAATATTATCAATAACGATATTAATTTTTGTTGTATTAATACCAAACAGACGATAACTTGATGCAACGGCTGAAGTTTCATGACTTTGCTTAATGCGCTTCAGTCGAGGGTCAAGATTTACTTCATACACAACTCCTGCATTGCATAACTTACTGTCAGGTTCAAACATGCTCTGCATCTTTTTATATGACAGATTTTTAGTCGTGAATTTGACTGAATTACTAATCATATAATCTCGAGCAGAATATCCCATCTTCATCAATTCACGGTATGTGTGACGAGGAGATGTAGATTCTTTAAATCGTTTTACATCTTCATTAAATGCTTTCTCACTGAGTTCTTTAACTCGTTCAATAATATTTTTACGAGTACGATCATCCAGTGAAAGAGCCTCACGAGATGGAGCAATATCAAGTGAACCCATTGGAAACTTAATGTAATTCACTTCATTGCGAATGCTTAGCCAGTTACGGTCTCTAATAACACCATCGATAGGATAAACAATACCGCCATAGATAGCATATAATCCACCACGATCAGGCCAGTATCTTTCTGGATTTACACCGTAATAGTCATCAAAATCCGGAAAATAATCAATTTCGCGGTCAAGACCATTAATGATAGCCAAATCTTTGAATGGTCGCATGATATAAGAAACTTCATAAGCAAAGTTTCTAAAGTCTTTTTCTTCAACTGGAACTACGATTTCAATACCAGTTTTATCATCTGGACCCATTTCTTTTACGAATGTAGGTTTAATCTGTGGACCATCACCATCCATGTAAGCTACATAACCACGAATTTCACCTTTATGATAAGAAGTAATACTAAACGTATCAGTATAACTAAACGGAGATTTAGAACCTAAACCAAATCCGCCAATAAAGTCATTAGATTCAGCTTTAGATGAACTGAAGTATGAATTATACAACCCAGGAGAATTATCATCACCTTGAATATCAAAATCACTCATACCCGGACCAAAATCTCGACAAACAAATCGTGGATCTAAACGTCCAGGAACTTGAATGATAAATTTTTCAGGATTTCCATTGAGAGCATGGGCATCAATCATGTTGGTAATCAATTCACGGACTACTGCGCGAATTTTGTTTGTATACAAATCAGATGACAGAATTTTAAATACTTTAGGAGATGCTGTGATGCTAAATGCTTTTGATTTAGAACCATTGCCAAGAATTGTTTCTTTTTCAGTGGTGATAATCATAATTTCCTCATTAATTCATATTACGCTTAATAACTTCAGCAACTTCTAGTAATTCATCTTTAGTTGCAGTGTCGGATTGAATTTTATCTCTAATATCTTTAAAGCGGTTTTTAAATTCTTCGGCTTCTCCCATATCGAAAAAGCGTTGAATTATTCTATATTCTCGATGAACTGCTTTATCAAAAAGCTCTAAATTTACTTTATATGATTTCATTTCAATATCCTCATTTGCCCAATTAATTATACCACATCCTTGTGGTAAAGTAAACTACTGGCTCATCCATTCTTTACGAAGGTCAGCATTATCTCCCATGAGCATTTCAAAAAGCTCTTTCCAATTCTCAGGAAGTTTAACAACATCATATACTGGATTTTGAATCATCTCACGATATTCAGATTTTTCCAAAGAGCCAAGTCCTTTAATATAACGGATGCTATGTTTAGGTAGAGCATCTTTGGCACTCTCATATTCAGCGACTGTATAAAACCATTCTTGTTTTTTACCAATCTGAGCGATGATTACAGGAGTTTTGACAAAGCGAATTCTTCCTTGCTCAAACAATTCTGGCCAATTACTAAAAAATCCGAGCAGAGAAGGATAAATGCTTCCTAGGCCATCATGGTCAGCATCAGTCATAATAGCGATATTATGATAATTCAAGTTTTCAGCTTTTTCACCGAGAACTAATCCAGTGATTGCGCAAATATCAAATAGTTCTTTGTTTTTAAGCATATCTGCATAAGACATACCCCAACTGTTGAGAACTTTACCACGTAATGGATAACCACCGTGAAGTTCTTTATCACGAACATCAATAAGATATCCGATAGCCGAATCACCCTCAGTCAAGAAAAGAGTAGTATCAGCATCTTTACCACAAAGATTCGCTTTAATATGTTTATGAACCTTAGCTTTAGAAGCCTTTTTAGCTGCTTTAGTTTCTGCTGCTTTTTCTGCCGCTAATTTACGAGCCAAAGCAGCTTCAATAATCGGCATTAGAATTGCTTCATTATTTAGAATAGCACGTGAAATCTTTTTAGCATCAAGCTGAATATGACTACGGATTTCACCAAATGGAGAAGTCAAACGCTCTTTAGTTTGAGAATCAAATCGCATGTTTTTCATATCACGAACAAACATAACGATTGTCAAACATTCTTTAACGCGTGCTTTAGTCACATCAATTTTGAACTTACGTTTGATTTGTGGAATAAGGTCTTCACAAATATCATCCATAACGCAGTCAATATGATGGCCACCATTCTTAGTATGAATGTTATTGACGTATGTTAATTGACGAAAACCATCCGGTGAACGACCAACCGCAATAGAGCAATTTTCTTGTTCTTGAACAATAGCATGCTCATCATATTGGCGTGCATATTTCTTAAAATTGCCCTGAACCTTTTTACCATTAAAGGTAAATTGAATATCAGGATAAACTACTGCAAGTGTCTGGAGACGATCTAGTGTAATGTCAAGATAAACTTGGGACAGCTCATTAGTTTCAAATGACATAAAATCAGGAATGAAAGTAACACGAGTTCCTTTCCATTTTCCAGGAATAGTTTCCCATGATTTATTTTCCATGCCATTTGAACAACGAACTACAATATTATTTTGACCATCACCAGTTTCACCGACAAACATCACAGAAAAAATGTTTGTCAAACTAGAACCAACACCATTCATACCGCCAGTGACGCGTTCTTTATCATCACCAAAGTTACCACCTGCTTTTGGAATAGTCCATGCAGCAACAGGACCAGGAATTTCTTCACCGGTAGGTGTTTTAACCATCGCTTGTGGAATACCGCGACCGTTATCTTCAACTGTTACTTGATTGTTTTTAATAGTAACATTAATTTTATTTGCGAATTTAAACTTAGTACGAATACCTTCATCTACTGAGTTATCGATAATTTCATCAATAAGCTTAACAAGACCAGGTACATACTGAACACTTTCCCATTTACCAAACAGAAAGCGCTCATGCATTTCATTAGCAGAAGAGCCAATATACATGCCACTACGCTTTTTGATATGTTCAATATCGCTCAGAATTTTAATTTCATTCTTAATCATCACTTATCCTCGTTTGGTTTCGGGAATATTATACTCCGGTAATCATAAAGCTAAAGGCCCGAAGGCCTTTTATTTAAAACGGATAGTCGAATCCTTGAAGAATAGACCAGAACACACGGTTCCTTCTACTTTCTGCCCAGTAGGTCCAATAGCACGAAATCCAGTATGTTGGAAATCATTTTCAGAGCAACCGAACCAGTTGTATCCAGTGATTTCAATATTAGTAAAACCGCTTGATGACAAAATTTTGGTTGCATTATCAGTATCAGTACATCCTGCTAAAGACACTGCTAATACTAATGCTGCGATAGAACGATTAATATATTTCATAATTTCACTCAAATTTAATGGCTTGAAGGAGACTAATAATTCTCAAGCGACTTCTTTCATCTTTAACCGTAAATGAAAGAGGGTCACCAGATTTCATAGTGATAGTGCATTCAAAATCAAAACCTTCGGGGACTTCTTCGAATAGGTCAAATTCTTCATCATATATTAGAACATTACTCTGAAAACTGTGAAGAATTTTTCCATCATTTCCAGATGCTGTACTAATCATTGTAACATTATGACCTTTCATATCTTCAACGATAAATTCACTAGTCAATATTACAGCATTAATAGAACTATTCCTATTACTAGCAGAAAGTAGATATTTCTGTTCTTCACCTTCACGAATGCGATATTTCTTACCGATTTTAAACATAATTACCCTTTAAGTAAGTCGTAAAATCCACCATTCACATGCTTAGGAGCAGAAGGCCGACGAGTAGACAGACGATGACATTTAGGGCAAACATCATTTTCTCGTTCAGAAATCTTTTTAATTTTTTCATATTCATGCCCGCAATCTTCGGATTGGCATTTATAATCATACATTGGCATAATTATTCCTTAAAGTGTGCTTTCAACATCTGATACAAGGACCATGCTTGTTCATTATTTTCAATAGTAACTTTCATGATCGGGAATTCTGTGAAATCTTCTATTTGTTCTTGCTCTTCCTGCTCTTGTTCTTCAGCTGCCTGATATGGATTTTCCACTTCATTAAAGAACTCAGCTTCGCTCGTTGAAAGCCAAATAAAATCTTCATCCAAAATATCTTTACCGGAGGATAACGCCAATCTTCCAGTAGATGTCACAATTTTAGTAGGACGACCAAGATGGTCAATATCTATAACTTTAAAAGGTTCCATACCTAAACGCCGCGCATAGATTCCGTTATCAGTATGGTCTTTAATAAAATTTTCTTGAGCTTGTTTATTTTTAAATTGATACCATTTATTAACTTCAAATTTAATAGCCATTAATAAATTTCCTTCCAGTAAGTTGTACCATCTTCAGTGATTTCACGAAATACACCGTAAATTGGTTGTTTATCCCCAACCTTTTCATACACATAAACCGAAGTCAAGTGAGTAAACTTAGCAGTGTGTTCCTTTTGAACTACTACCAAATCTGGATCGAATAACACATCTTCAAATTCGTCATTAGTGCAGTTCTGAACAATTTTACGTTTCATTACAATTTCCTCGTTAATTGAACATTGGAGCGATGCGTTTCAGAAGAGTAGCAGCACCTTTAGCAAATTTTCCATTTTATTCTCCAAATTATTTTCTATATCAGTAGTTGATATTGATATAGTACCATAATCAACTACTGATGTATATAGTTTTATGAAAAAATTTTAAACTTTATGCATAGCGAGCTTTGCTATAGTGTTTAATCCAACTTTCAGGAATGACTTTGTATGTTCCTAAAAATACCGCGTTGTATAACTTAACGCCATCTTCTACCCATTGATCAGTAATGTATGCACACATAGCGCGAGTACGCCGAGGAAGTGGTTGTCCACCTTCGGTAAATTCAAACTCATAAGGAGCAATGAACTTGATAGCTTGACCAAGTTTCCACTTAAAGTCTACACCTACATGCGAAGTATCAATCGTTTCAATTCCTTTAGCAGGAACAGCTTTCAAAAACGCAGGCTCAAGAAATTTCCATCGAACATAACCAAACTGGGGCTTAGACATTCCATCTTTAGCAATGATACGTACTTTTACTTCAGAATCTTCATCTTTAACACCGTGTTTAAGCTGAATGCTTACAACTTCGACCAATTTTCCTGCTGCTTTAGAACGGGATTTATCAGATACACGAGCAATTTCGCCGATATTAATATTCATAATTATCTCTCACTTGTTAAAAAGATTTTATACTCCACAGGACCATTATACTCTGGTCCCAAGAGTTTGTAAACTAGCTTACACGAACATTAATCACTGCGCTACGAGGAACTACAGAGTATTCTCCAGCATGAACTACGTTCAGAAGTTCAACGCCATCTTCAATCCACTGGTCAGTTACCCAACCACCGACCGGATTCGCGAATGGACGACGAATGTAAACTGCCTTACACAACAAATCAGTCGGGTCTTCAATTTTTTCAACTGGTGCCACATACATAGAAACTAAATCCATATCAATATGGGATTTTTCCTGTTCTTCTTTTTTCAATTTCTGTCAATAGACTAAAATCTTTTTCATAAATAATAAGCGATGACACCATTCCATAATAGTTTCTAATTTCAATATACATCATGCCGATAAGAATTCCGCTATTAACACTAATAACAGTAAAAGGATATCCGCCAGTTAAAGCAAGAAGTTCACAAAACTTATTATGAGCTGTATTAGACAGTACCGGAAAATTCTTAATTTCATCAAATTTTTTCAATTGATAAACAGCATTATTTTTAATCATAATTTTCTCTTTAATCTAAGGTAATAAAGCCTTTTAGTTCGGCATGAGATTTGCGGAACATTACTTGATGCCCGCCAACGATAACTTGGTCATCTGGTACTTCGTATACAGCAAGATAAAATCCTTTCGAAGATAATTCTTCACGCTCTTCTCGTGTGAACCATCTCATCATATCATATTCGCTAGCAAAAGCAAAATGATAAAGAGCTATAAACCATCCGGGAATATGATATTCTACTCCAACATAATCTTTCTTGAACTTAGTATTAATTACGATATTAGCATTTTTAACTAATAGTTTATCTTCGTGTGGTAAAGGAATTCTTTTATTATTATCGCTATGATGCATAAAATTAGGTCTGTCATAACCTACGTGTAATAGCCACTCTTCGCTCCATGAATCTATTATACTCCTGTACGGCGTTATTTGAACACAAAGATTTCGACGTATTGTTATAGCATCTTCATAATCAAGAATACTAAACGATGATTCAACACGATAAATTTTCATTTTATTATCCTCAGTAGCTATGGTGTTATAATACCACAACTAACCGAGGAAGTAAACAACTTTTTATCGTTTTGTTGGAAGAGATAGAGGATCGCAATCTTCCTCTGATGGAGCATCTTCAAGACCCATAGCATATCGCAAAGCGTACTTCATCATCAGGATGTCTTTCGCACAGTCATGAATAGAATCATGCGCAACGAATCCATCTAAAGCTCCTTTTGGAAGAGGACACGTGGTCATATCACGAACAAGCAGAAGTGCTTCAATTCTGGTACGAATATCACGCTGATTCCAGAATTTACATGGTTCTAACTTAAATGTGTCAAGTTCATTCTCAGAAACACCATTAAGACGTTGAATATCACGAATGAGATCGACTAAAATTGGAAAATCAAACGACATTCCACGGCACCAGCCTTGAGATTTCCAAGGATCGATATTATGTGCATTGATGTAATCATTAAATTTCGCAATACCGTCGATAGTGCTTACATCTTCATCGGACGGTGCAATATTTTTTCGAGCTTCAGGAGACTGATTTTTCCACCATTCGATAGTGCTTTTAGTAAAAAGACGATGTCCTTTTTGGCTTTTTAAATCAAATTTGATTTTAATGCCACGTGAAACTAATTCATCAAATGTTTCAACGACTTCTGGATTAGGGTCAAAAGCAATTACAGCTAAATCAATAACAGCTGCCTTTTCGCCGCTTCCCATTGTTTCAAAATCTATAATAAAATCAAACATTAAATTTTCCTTGCTAAATCGCGAATTTGACCTACAGTATAGTCTTGAATATAAACTTTATTAATAGGCTCATCAATAAATTTTGCCATAGATTCAATGTCTTTTTGTATCTCTTCAAGACTGTATACTATCTTTGAAGCTTTTTCGCGAATAGTAATATTTTCAGGACCCGGATTTTCTTCAATGACAGCTTTAACATTTGTCATAAGAGATTTAAACTGGTACCAACTCAATTCAATCATTAATAATCGCCTTATAAAGATGGCTAATTTCACCTAAAATGTAATCACTGATTGTAACAGTTTTCACTTCACCGCAAAAGAATTCTAACGCAATCAAATCTCGTTCAATTTCTTCCAATTGAAGCCTCAACTTACTAGATTCTATTTTTACAGTTTCACGATTTTTGCTATAAGCAATTTCATAAATTTCGCTTACTTTATCTTGAAGAAGATAAAACTGATCTTTAGTTATTTCCACGAATAGCTTCCTCAAATTTAATCATACATAAAACACATCATAACGACCACGGGTAACACCAACATAAAGAAGTTGTTGAGCCAATTCAGCATCTGCATAATGAATACAAGGCGTATAAATGAAAGCACGGTCTACAGACATACCTTGAGCTTTATGGAATGTTGATGCGGGAAGTGCTTTCACTTTACTAAACTGTGATTTAGCATCCCAAAAATCACTCCACGGAGCTTTTCCACCTTTATTCCAATTTTTATAAGTTTCTGCCGTTTTACCTAAAAATAGGTTAAACTTATATAACTCTTCATCAGATGAAATTATTTTAATCTTTTCACGATAATATTCATCATCGCCGTAAGTTTCTACTGTTAAATCCCAATGACGAATTAAGTATTCTCCAGGAACACCACGAGCTTTAACAAACGTCGATGTATACTCTGCTTCTATAATACGAACTAATTGTCCATTATTAAAAATAATTTCTGACACAGGCTTTCCATCAATTTTATATGTTTTAATTAATGGTTCCTGCATTACAATAATTTCACCGACAATAAAATCTTTATCAGTTTCAAAAATCTTTTTACGAATAATGCTATTTAACTTGTCAACAGATTTATTCGTAAATGCCATTACGCGATTTTCAAACAAATCATCTAATGATTTTACGATTGAAAAATAATTTACCATAAAATCGCGTAAAGCGGTATCACCAGTAAATCCACGTACTCCATGCCCGTCAACAACTTTATCATAAATCCACTTACCGTTGCGAACATCAGTAGCTACATCAATAATAGGAGCATTACTGCGTTTAACTTCAGTGAGTTCACACTGATAAAAATCTTTATGTGTAAAGAATGGACTGATATAAGCAGTGTTTTCTCCTGGGTCAACAGGTCTGATTTGCTTATTATCACCTATTCCAATTATGGTACACCATGGCGGGATAGTTGAAAGCAGAATTTTAAATAGCTTTCTATCATACATTGACACTTCGTCGCAGATTAATACTCTGCATTTAGCTAAATCCGGTACTTCTTTTTGTTCAAAAAGAACGTTTTCTTCATATGTTACTGGGTTAATTTTAAGAATACTGTGAATAGTACTCGCTTCTTTCCCTGATAGTTTTGAAAGAATCTTTTTAGCTGCATGTGTAGGAGCTGCTAAAATAATACCAGTTTCACCCGTAGATATTAAAGCTTCAATGATGAACTTAGTAATAGTAGTCTTACCGGTACCGGCAGGTCCATTAATAGTTACATGATGTTTCTTTTCTTTAATAGCCTTCATAACAATGTTAAAGGCATTTTTCTGGCCTTCGGTCAAATCATCAAATGTCATCGTAAATTCCCTGCAATTGGTATACTAACAATACGCCCAGTATCTAAAATTCGCTGATATAATCTTTGTGTGTCTACGTCAGGCTTAACATGTTTAACTTCTATTTTATTAAACCAAAATTTACGTGGAGTCTCAACTAATCTTGGAATTCCCTTACCTAAAGCTAGTCGATACTGCTCTTTAAGAGTAGTAAATACTTTATCAGCAATCTCCCTTTCAAAAAATACAGCAGGGCGATGTTCATCAAGCGGAACTGGCGCCGTAAATCCATCTTTATCTCTATAAACTATCGCATATACATAAAACATATTATCCTCGGATAAGTTTAAAAATTGAACAATTTAGCGGGTATCCTCTTTTCAGTTTAAGTTTATCAATAAAAGACAAGTTTTGATACCGCTCTACACCTTGAATAATTTTATCACACATATCATATTGCATTTCTGCTTCTGACAACTTTTTCACAGTTTTCCAATCCGAGCCTTTAAGAAGAACGTTCAATTTAACAACTTCAGTTCCTTCTGCTATACGAGAACCATCAATACGAGCTTTAAGTGCTATAATCCTCAGCTTAATGTCAGATGTCTGTTTTGATTTAGAAAGCTGAGAAATGTGTTCAATTCGGTTTTCACGTTTTTTCTGTATAGCTTTAATTTGATTATAAGTCTTTTTGATTTTAGCCCATTTCTTTTCATCTAAATTTAGTTTATGAACTTTTTTCGCAGATGAACGACCAATTCGCAAAGCAAATAAATCACGCTTTTCAATCAACTCCTCTAAAGTATAATCAGAACGAAATGTATTATACTTTTTCTTTACTGCAATAACATTCCCTTTAATGTATCCAACGTTATTATCAAAACGTTCTAATGATAATTTCTCTCCTTCAATACGATTATCAAAAGGTTCTCCTGAGTAAGCGCAAACTTTCTGATCTAAAATGTTCTTAATGTAATTGAAGTCTAAGTTAAAATCTTTAGAACGTCTTTTTGCAGATGCCTGAGTATGCTCTAGACGACGTTTAATTTTACGAATTTGGTTATTAGACAGCTTCATATTTTTCTCACATCTTACGGACGGTTAACTACTTATACTATAACATTTTTACCTTAACTTGTAAACAACTTTATGTAAAAATGCTTTAAAACTTTCATGGTATAATGAATCTAAGTCCTTCCATTATAGATTAAATCCTTCAAAATCAAGAGTATAGATAGTATATGTTGAATACTTTTTATACTCGTATCTATCCGCAATTCTAAATACACTTCCAGCTGGTATCATTACTTCTTGTTCATCTGAAACTAATTCCATATTACGATAGCGATGGCTATCCGGAAACTTAAAACTCGGACTATATTCTTTACAACGTAAAGCTTTTATAGCATACTCCTGGAAATTAAACACCATAGGAGCTTTGAATTCAAAAATAACTTGTGTGTTGTATTCTAATCCAGAAGCAAAATGTAGAGCTATATTTTTATCATATGAAGCTGATACTACTTTATCAAATGTAATAATATCAATTCCTTGATTTAACACCTGTTTAGTCTCAACTGGAACACCTCTCCAAAGAGGTTTATCGTTTGGAACCAAACGAGATTTGACTATTTCATTTAACCAAGAATGATCGTCTGGTTTATTAGTAATACAATGAATTAAAAGTTCAATTTCAGATAAATTAAATCCTTCGGAAAGTAATTCTTCACGAATAGAAGCACGCACAGATGCATCCATTGATTTGATTTTAAAATCTTTTAATTGCATTGCTGAATATTTCATTCAACTACCTCAATATCATACACTTTAAATGTTCCAAATGAATCGTGTAATTTTTCTTTTGAAATAGAAGTTATTTTATACTTTCCAATTGGAATCATCCATTCTTGTTCACGTACAATCATCATTAAGTTATCAGTACGTTCTGAATCTAATCCATCAGTATCTTCATATGTATACTTAAATTCAGTATTAGGAGAAGAAAGTATAATATCGCTGATATGGTCAGAATAATTAAAAGCTTTATCAGTTTTTAAGCGAAATATTATTTCAGTGAAATACTCAACATAAGAAAAACCACATGCTGTGTGCAAACTAGTAGTAAATGAATCTACTCTGTTCGTTGAAAACACTTCTCCAACTTGTAAATCTTTAATGAGTTCTTTTGTCGATTTTGATATACCACGATATAGCTGATAAGGCGATTTAGTTAAATGCTTTTTAACGATTTTATTCAACTGCCGATGAAGAGCTTCATTCTTTTTGGCTTCCATACACTGCCAAAGAACTGACTGTTCAAAGTCAGTAAATTTTTCACAGACCTTTTTGTACATATCATATTGAAAATCGACACTTTCAGCTTTTATAGATAACTGTTCAACATCTGCGAGATTAATAATCATGATAGCCTCCATATACTTCAGAAGCTATCATATCATTGTTAGGAAGGAAAGTAAACAACTTTTTGAATTATTTTGCCCAGGGAGCCCAAGGCGGAGGGTCAAGATGGTATGAAGCTAGTTCTTCTAGAAGA
>Ga0129313_1000272_pt1 | contig 49430 bp, 55 predicted proteins | sample O1105metagenome_FD_94436 | JGI IMG/M metagenome (GOLD analysis project Ga0129313, IMG submission 94436) | Orangutan group fecal microbial communities from fecal samples from Wisconsin, USA - O1105 metagenome | ecosystem: Host-associated > Mammals > Digestive system > Large intestine > Fecal...
ATAAGATATACTCATGGCATAAGGTAAAAAATTTGATTCATCCGTACAGAAAGAAAGGAACCTCCCCATGGATAAACGCACCTCCCCTGTTGAACTGACAAACGTCTGTGTTCTATGTGACGGCGACCGGATTCTTGTAGAAAACAAGGTTGGCCACGGCATCTGTTTCCCGGGCGGGCATGTGGAGCCCGGAGAATCCATGGAGGCAGCTGTCATCCGGGAAATACAGGAGGAAACCGGCCTGACCATCGCCCATCCCAGGCTCCGGGGCATCAAGGACTGGATGAGCGAGGACGGCAGCCGCTCTCTGGTAGCGCTCTACTGCGCCAGCGACTGTTCCGGGACGCTGAAATCCTCAGATGAGGGCAACGTCTTTTGGGTCTCCCGGGCAGAATTTGCCGAAATGGATGTCATTTGGGGCATGAAGGATGTCCTGCGCATCTGTGATGATGAGACGCTCAGCGAAATGTTCTGGGACGAAGCGAAAGACGGTTGGGTTCTTCTGTAACATCGAAAGTATAATCATTTTCAATTTATCCACCTATTCCTTCCCAGTCTGCGAAGTCAAAATGTGCCATGATCGGTGAAAAGCTACCCCTTCCTAAAAGCCGGTCGGCTGAATCCTGCGCATTGACAAGCCCTTTTGAATATGTTACCATGTTGCCAGAAATAAATGGAAGGAGCGATAATTTACGATGCTTATGATGTGCAATGCACCGCATTTTGCCCGAAGTTTCGCTTCCTGCCCTTTTGCCTGATTTTTGGCTTTTCGCAGATGCAGTGCAGACATCGGTCTGCACTTTTTGCTGTTTGGGGAGGTATATATGAGCCTATTTGACACATTCGATCCGGATTCTGAAGAATTGATAAAGGTCAGCCGGCAGCGCTCTTTCTGCGGGGTGGACAATTTTCCCGAAGTCGTTATCGGCACATTCAAGGAAGAAGCCTTTCGGGTGCTGACGGAGATTGGCGAAGCGGAAACCATCTGCTCTCTTCGGGGCGGGCGCACGATTCCGGTGTACCGCATGAACTGGCAGGAGCGGAGCATCGGTCTGTTTCACTCCCTGATGGGCGGTGCCGGAACGGTTTGTTTAATGGAAAGTCTTATCGCCCATGGGGTGAAGGCATTTTTATTTTATGGGAACTGCGGCGTTTTGAATAAAGAAATCGCCGCCGGACATCTCATCCTGCCCACCGCCGCCTATCGGGATGAGGGGACCAGCTATCACTACCTGCCCGTCAGCGACTATGTGGAGGTTCCCACACAGCCCCATTTGGCGCAGATAATGGACAACCTTCATTTGCCCCATGTTTCCGGGAAGGTGTGGACAACGGATGCATTTTATCGGGAAACCAGGAGTAATTTCCAAAAGCGGAAATCAGACGGCTGCATTGCAGTAGACATGGAGTGTGCCTCCGTCATGGCAGCAGGTCAATTCAGGGGTGTCCCGGTCTATCAGTTCTTCTACGCCGATGATTGCCTGGATGGTGAAAAATGGGATCCCCGCACGCTGGGTGCAAGACCCACCTCCAGCCACGAAAAATATCTGCGAATTGCCCTGGAAATTGCAGCGAGGTTATGAAAATGCGTCAAAATTTCTGGAAAGAATCCTGGAAAGCCGTTAACCGGGATCGCATTGCGGAATACGGCAAGGCCATCTCCCCTGCGCCGGATAAGATCATCGGGATTTTGCAGAACCACCACGCAAAAGCAGTGTGCGATGCCGGGTGCGGATGCGGAATATATGCTGCGAAGCTGCTTGCCAGCGGCTTCGCAGTGGATGGTTTTGATCTTTCAACGGATGCGATTGAAATTGCCAGGGAACATGCGCCCGCTGCCAGATTAAAAACAGCAGAGGTTTGCTGCACCGGCTACCCCTCCGGCTGTTTTGATGCCGTTGTATGCAGGGACGTGCTGGATCACATTGGGAAGCAGGATGCAGAACTTGCCATACCGGAACTGCTTCGCATTCTGAAACCGGGCGGCATTTTAATTGCCACGCTGGATGCCCCGGACGAAGAATATTGCCGGGAGCCCCATGCCGTAAATGCAGACGGCGATTTCGTCTATACCGGCGGAAAATGGGCGGGGATGGTCTTTCATCCGTACAGCCGGGAGGAAATCATGCAGATCATCCCCCTGTCCGTCCGGCGGGAGATCATGGAGGACGGCGACGGCTTTTTGGTCGTTCTGTATCGCGGCAATCCGGACAAATAAAGATGGAGGACAATGGACATGGAAACACGCCGAATCAGCGACAAAATCAGCTATATTCCCGCCACCGAGAATCCCCTTTCCGCAGACATTGGCATCATCCGGGACGGCGAACAAACCTGGCTGTTTGATGTGGGCAACGGTACGGCGGCAATCGATGGTCTGAGCGGCAGTTTCCAGGTTGTGCTGTCCCACTTCCATGGGGACCACACCGGAAATCTGAAAAAACTGGACATTCAGAATCTCTATGTATCCGGCGAAACCCGGCGGCATATTGGCGGCGGGATTCTTGTGAAGGAAGACCTTTTTCTCGGTGCGATGCACCTGTTCCCCATCCCCTCCAGCCACTGCAAGGGATGCCTGGGACTGGAAATAGACGAAGCCTATGCCTTTGTGGGGGACGCACTGTATTGCAAAGGAAAGAACGGTGACTATTTCTATAGTACCCAGCTGCTCCGGGATGAAATCGCAGTGCTCAAAAAGCTGAAAGCCCCCTGTCTGCTGGTCAGTCACCATCCGGGGCTTGTTCGCTCCCGGGAAGAAGTAATTGCGAAATTAGAGAAATTGTATGCACAGCGGGACATGGGCAGTGATATTATCCCGGTCGGATGTAAATAAATCGAAAACGAAGCGGCATCTGCATTGCTTTTCCATTGAAAGTATGGCATAATAACAAGAGTTTCCTGAAAGAAGAAAGGACGTGATGCACATGGCTAAGCCTTTGGTTGCCATTATCGGCAGACCCAACGTGGGCAAATCCATGCTCTTTAATAAACTCACCGGGCAGCGCACCTCCATTGTGGAGGATACCCCCGGCGTGACCCGTGACCGCATCTACGGCGACTGCGAGTGGTGCGGCAGAACCTTCAGCCTGGTGGACACCGGCGGCATTGAGCCGGGCACCGACAGCGACATGCTGAAATTCATGCGCCGTCAGGCGGAGATTGGCATTGAACTGGCAGATGCCATCATCATGGTGACGGACGTGCGCTCCGGTGTCACCGCTGCCGACGAGGATGTTGCCACCATGCTGCGCAAGTCCGGCAAGCCGGTGGCCCTTGCCGTAAACAAGTGCGACTCCATCGGCCCCACCAACCCGGATGTGTATGAATTCTACAGCCTGGGCATCGGCGACCTGTTTGAAACCTCCGCCGTCCACGGTCACGGCACCGGCGACCTGCTGGACTGGGTGCTGGAAAACATCCCCCAGGACAGCGGCGAGGAGGAAGCGGACGACATCATCAAGGTTGCCATTGTCGGCAAGCCCAATGTGGGCAAATCCAGCCTGCTGAACCGGATTCTGGGGGAGGAGCGGGTGATTGTATCCAATGTGGCCGGTACCACCCGGGATGCCATCGACTCCTATTTTGAAAACGAAACCGGGAAATACTGCTTCATCGACACCGCCGGTATGCGCCGCAAGAGCAAGGTGGACGATGCCATTGAAAAATACTCCAATATGCGCTCCATCAACGCCATTGACCGGGCGGATGTGTGCCTGATTCTGGTGGATGCCAACGAGGGCGTTACCGAGCAGGATACCAAGATTGCAGGTCTTGTCCACGAGGCCGGCAAGGCTGCCATCATCGTGGTGAACAAATGGGATGCCGTAGAGGGCAAGGAAACCAACACCATGAAGAACATGGAAGATGATGTGCGCCAGGGGTTGAGCTATATGCTCTATGCCCCTGTGGTCTTCCTGTCCGCCCTCACCGGGCAGCGGGTGGACAAGCTGTTCCAGGTGATTCAGGACGTGTACGCCCAGAATACCAAGCGCATCACCACCGGCGCTCTGAACAGCGTCCTGGCAGATGCCACTGCCCGGGTACAGCCCCCCACGGATAAGGGCCGCCGCCTGAAAATCTACTATATGACCCAGGCCAGCTCCAAGCCCCCCCACTTTGTCATCTTCTGCAACGATGCCCGGCTGTTCCACTTCTCCTATCAGCGGTATCTGGAAAACCAGATTCGTGAGGTTTTCGGTCTCATGGGCACCCCGGTACGCATTACCATCCGCCAGAAGGGCGACAAGGAGGAATAATTTTTCATGTTCATTCGGGCTGTGATTACCGTTGCGGTAGGCTACCTGCTGGGTAACCTCAACGGTGCTGTATGGCTTTCCAAAATGATTGCCCACGATGACGTCCGCTGCCACGGAAGCGGCAATGCGGGGTTCACCAATTTCTGCCGAAATTACGGCGCACTCACCGGGCTGCTGGTGTTTGTCATCGATGCCGCCAAGGCGGTGGCCGCCTGCATCCTGGGTCAGCGCCTGTTTGCGCCCCTGGGCTATGGCCTGGAAGGGGCCACACTGGCCGCTGTGGCCGTGGGGCTGGGCCACGACTTCCCTGCCCTGCTGGGCTTCCACGGCGGCAAGGGCATTGTGTGCGGCGTTGCCAGCGCCACCGTGATGGATTGGCGGGTGGGGCTGGTGGCCCTGGCAGCCTTTCTGGTGGCGTATCTGCTGACCCGGTATGTGTCCCTGGGCTCCATTGTAGGCGCTGTGGCTCTGTTTGTCAGCTTTGCCGTGTGGCACAGTGACCGCCCCTGGGCCGTGGCGGGCTGCGGGGTAATGTGTCTTATTGCCATCTGTATGCACCATGACAATATCCTGCGTTTGATTCACAAAACCGAGCGCAAAACCGATTTCTTCAAGAAGGGGAAAAAGCAATGAAAACCGCCGTCATCGGCTCCGGTGCCTGGGGCACCGCCCTTGCCACACTGCTGTGCAAAAACGGCCATGACACCACCCTTTGGTGCCGGAGCGAGGCACGGGCTGCGGAAATCCGCACTTCCCGCATCAATCCCCGGCTGCCCCAGGTGAGGCTGCCGGATAATCTGATGCTCTCTGCTTCCCCGGAATGCGTCCGGGGCTGCCGGATGGTGGTAATCGCCTGTCCCTCCTTCCCCATCCGCTCTGTCTGCCGGACCGTTGCCCCCTATATCGGGCAGGATGCTGTGGTGGTATCCGTCACCAAGGGCATCGAGGAAGGCAGTCTGCTGCGTATGAGTCAGGTGGTGGCCCAGGAGACAGGGCACGAGAAAATCGTCGCCCTCACCGGCCCCTGCCACGCTGAGGAGGTAGCCACAGGTCTGCCCACCGGATGCCTGGCCGCCTGCGCCCAGCGGGAGATGGCCGAGCTGGTACAGGATGCCTTTATGTCCGATACCTTCCGGGTTTATACCAGCCCGGATATCATCGGTGCAGAGCTGGGGGGCGCACTGAAAAACGTGATTGCCCTGTGCTCCGGCGTGGCCGCCGGTATGGGCTTTGGCGACAATACCAAGGCCATGCTGATGACCCGGGGCCTGACAGAAATGGCCCGGCTGGGAGTCTCCCTGGGGGCCCAGAAGGACACCTTAGCCGGTCTCTCCGGCATCGGAGACCTGATTGTAACCTGCACCTCCCTCCACTCCCGGAACAACCGGGCGGGAATCCTTATCGGTCAGGGCCTCAGCCCCCAGGAGGCCATGGAGCAGGTGGGAGCCGTGGTGGAGGGCTACTATGCCGCCAAATCCGCCTGGGAGCTGTGCCGGAAGCAGCAGGTGGATATGCCCATTATCCATGCCGCCTATCAGGTTCTGTATGAGAATGTGGATGCCCGCAAAGCGGTGGCCGCTCTGCTGACCCGCCAGCGGAAGGCAGAATCCGAGGATGCAGGCTGGATTTAAGCCGCTTTCCGATTCCGAAAAAATCAGCGCCGGGGATGCAGTGCAAACCGTATCCCCGGCGCTTTTTTCCGCACCGAAAGCAATAAAAAACGCCGCTGAAAGCAAATCAGCAGCGTATTTTATATGCCAGTAAAATCAGATGGCCCGCTCCACCTTGTTAGAACGGAGGCATCTGGTACAAGCGTACACATGGCAGGGAGTCCCGTTCACGACAGCCTTGACCCGCTTCACATTGGGCTTCCACTCGCGATTGGAACGTCTGTGGGAGTGAGAGACCTTAATACCAAAGGTAACGCCCTTACCACAAAAATCACACTTCGCCATTCATTGCACCTCCCATCCGAAATGATTACTTTTCAATTTGCGCCCATTGGAACGCTTGGATATCATATCAGATTTCTACAAAAAAAGCAAGCATTATTTTTCAATTTTTTCAAATTCAAAAATATGTTGATATTCTGCCCTCGGCTGGTATAATAGCAGCAAAGACAAAAAAGGCAGAAAGAGGCATGGGAGGAGCTGCATATGAGCGTAACCTACAGCATTCCGCTGACTACACTGGTAAGGGACTTCAAGCTGGAAGTCGTATATGCCTCGGCGGATTACGAGTCCATTCGTCTGACCGTAGAGGACGTTGCCCGGCCGGGGCTCCAGCTGGCCGGTTACTTCGACTATTACGAGCCCATGCGGCTGCAAATCCTGGGCAATGTGGAAGTCAGCTACATTCAGAAAAAAACGCCGGAGGAGCGGGCCGCCATCTTTGACCGTTTCTTCTCCTACAAGCCCCCTGCGCTCCTGATTGCCCGGAATTTCCCGGCAGATGAGCAATGCCTGGAGATGGCAAAAAAGCACAGCATCACCGTCCTGCGCTCCGGAGAGACCACTGCCTCCCTGGCCTCCAGCATCATTGCCTACCTCCGCTCTGCCCTGGCCCCCCGGATTACCCGTCACGGCGTTCTGGTGGAGGTATACGGCGAGGGTCTGCTGCTGATTGGCGACAGCGGCGTGGGCAAAAGCGAGACGGCCCTGGAGCTGCTGAAGCGTGGACACCGGCTGATTGCCGACGATGCAGTGGAAATCCGAAAGGTGTCCGACGTGTCGCTGATTGGCACCGCACCGGAGCTGATCCGCAACTACATCGAGCTGCGGGGCATTGGCATTATCAATGTGGCCAAGCTCTTCGGCATGGGCGCCGTGCGTACCGAGAACGAAATCAACCTGGTGGTGAATATCGTCCCCTGGAACACCCAGGAGGCCTATGACCGGCTGGGACTGGAAGACCAATATATGGAGATTCTCGGAGTCAAAGTGCCGGTAAACACCATTCCTGTCACCGCAGGCCGGAACCTGGCGGTGATTCTGGAGGTTGCCGCAATGAACAACCGCCAGCGCAAGCTGGGCTACAACCCGGCCCAGGAATTCTCCGACCAGATCGACCGGCATTTTGAAATGAATTCAGGAAAGAACAAATGAAAGAATTGACCATAGGTGCCAACGATGCCGGGCAGCGGCTGGACCGGTTTTTGGCAAAGGCCGTTCCCCTGCTCCCCGCTTCCCTGGCACAGAAATACATCCGCATCAAGCGCATCAAGTGCAACGGTGCCAGAGCCCAGCAGGACACCCGGCTGCAAAACGGAGACGTACTCCAGCTGTATATCAACGACGAATTTTTCGACAAGCCCCGGGAGGACAACGCCTATCTCACCGTGGCTTCCCCAAAGCTGAATATCGTATATGAGGACGACCAAATTCTTTTGGTGGACAAGCGCCCCGGCCTGGCGGTGCACCCCCACGATGGGGCGGAATACGGCAGAACCCTGATTGACCATATCCAGGCATACCTCTATCAGAAGCACGAGTGGAGTCCCCGGGGAGAAAACAGCTTCACTCCCGCCCTGTGCAACCGCATCGACCGGAACACCGGCGGCATCGTCATCGCTGCCAAGACTGCCGAAGCCCTGCGGGTGATGAATCAGAAAATCAAGGACCGGGAAATGGACAAGCGTTACCTGGCCATTGTGGAGGGCACCCCCAAGCCAAAGGAGGGCAGCCTGAAAGGATACCTCTTCAAGGATGCCAAGCAAAACCGGGTCTTTGTCACTGACACCCCCCAGCCCGGCTCCAAAAGCTGCCAGACGGACTATCGCTGCCTTGCCGTCAGGAATGGGCTGAGCCTGGTGGAGTGCAAGCTGATTACAGGCCGCACCCACCAGATTCGTGCCCAGTTTGCCCACGCCGGCCACCCCCTGCTGGGAGACGGCAAATACGGGAAGCTGGACAAGCGCTTCGACCGCAATTATCAGGCGCTGTATTCCTACCGCCTGCGCTTTGACTTCACCACCGATGCCGGGAGCCTGGAATACCTGAACGGCAAGAGCTTCCAGGTGGCGCAGGTGGACTTTGTAGAGGAATATTTCCCGGATTATTCCCTGTAAGGAGTATTTTTTATGAATGTTTTCATCACCAGCAGCCCCTATCTGGAGGGAGCTGACCGGGCAATTCTGAACCCCGAAAACCACTTTGTGGAAAATCTGCGGGAGGCGCTCCCGCCCTTCCCCCGGGTGCTGTTTGTGGCCTCCGACCCGGAGCGCCATGACCTGACCTGTTCCTTCGGCATGGACACCGCCGTTGCTTTCTGCCAGGCAGGGATGCCCTTCAGCGCTTTTCAGGTGCTGGACGGAACCAACGCAGACCGGGCAGCGGAGCTGGTGCATTCCAGCGATTTTCTGGTGCTGGCAGGGGGCCATGTGCCCACCCAAAACAGCTTCTTCCGCCAAATCGGCCTGCGGGAAATCCTACAGGATTTCCAGGGAACCGTCATGGGCATCAGCGCCGGTTCCATGAATATGGCGGATATGGCCTATATTCAGCCGGAGGAAGCGGGTGAGGGCGTTGACCCCGATTTTGTCCGCTTCTCTCCCGGCCTGGGACTGACGGAGGTGAATGTGCTGCCCCACTACCAAAAGTGCAAGGACGACATTCTGGACAGTCTGCGGCTCTTTGAGGATATCACCTATCCGGACAGCCAGGGGAATACCTTCTTCGCCCTGCCGGATGGCAGTTATTTCTTCCAGAATGAGGAGATGCTCCTGTTGTTCGGCGAGGGCTACACCCTTCGGGACGGGGTGCTGTCTCCCCTCACTCGCTCCGGTGACTGTCTGAATATGACCGATGTGCAGTAGCATTGTGCCGGGGCGCTCCCTCGCCCCGGCCCCTAAAGGGTCGCCCGGTGCTCGACCGGTGGATTTTCGGATTTTCTGAAAACCGCCCTTGACAATTTCATGCGGCGGTGATATAATACGGCTCGTGGTGATGAGAAGCCCACGATTCAATGGGCCTTTAGCTCAGTTGGTCAGAGCCTCCGGCTCATAACCGGATAGTCCCGGGTTCGAGTCCCTGAAGGCCCACCAGTTTATAAAGGCTTTTGCCTTTTACATATTTAGGGGTATAGCTCAATTGGTAGAGCGGCGGTCTCCAAAACCGTAGGCTCAGGGTTCAAGTCCTTGTGCCCCTGCCAAAACCATCGAACGGATTTCGTTCGGTGGTTTTATTTTTTGTCTTTTCACCGACAAGCAAAAAGCCATCCACCGGCACGCTGTCCAACCAGTCCAGTAATTTTTGCATTTACAATACCTTTTTCCTTCATTTTATCAATAAAGGCACATCAAACAGGCGTAAAGACATCTTGTCTTCGCACCTGTTTGAGAATATATGGGTACTGTCATGCTGAAAGGTGGAAGCGGAACTGGTTTTGGTCTGTGCATTTTGGCTTGAACCAGTCGCAGATTCCAACTCTGGCGTATTTCTATATCTCTGCGATTCCATACGAAATACGATAGTACAGAAAATGTACCGTGTCTTTAATGGATCTGGCCGCATCCAGGACGGATTTCAGTAGCGCATTTGCGGCGGCTTTTCTGGTCATTGGGGCCAGGAAGGTCATTGCGATTGTAATGTGGAAAATCAATTGGAAAAATTCCTTGCGAAATTGAGAATTTTCCGTTTTATTTTGTAGGTATCTGTGATAGAGCGGGCCACGGAAGGGTTCGCTCCTTTTTGTTTGGTTTTGTGTTTGTCGTGATTAAATAACACCGCAAAAAGGAGCGAAATTTTTCCTTTTCTTGTTTGGTAAACTTGCTTGGCTGTGGATATTTTTGAGGGGATGGATAGCCGAAACTCAAGTTAAAAAATAGTTGCATTTTCCCTCTCCGCCTGTTATAATAGAACAAAATTTCTATTATAGAAAAGGAGCGGCCGGAATGCATTACCCATGGATTGATGAATATCTGCTGAGTCTTCCCGGCGTAACCAAGGATTTGCAGCCGGATTGGAACTGGATTCGCTATAAAATCGGGGATAAAATGTTTGCCGCCATCTGTCTGGGCGAAGGGGGCCTCCCCTATTACATCACCTTCAAGCTGGAGCCAGCTGAGGGGGACTTCTGGCGGCAGCAGTATACGGACTTTCTGCCCGGCTACTATATGAATAAGCTCCACTGGAACTCTGTCCGGGCAGAGGGCAGCGTACCGGGTGAACTGCTGAAAACCCTTCTGGAAAAGTCCTATCACCTGGTGCTGGGCAGTTTCAGCAAGAAAAAGCAGCAGCTTCTGCTGCAAAAGGGGGAATAAACATGGCGTTTGATTATAAAAAGGAATATAAGGAATTCTACCTTCCCAAGGGGAAGCCCGAAATTGTGCAGGTGCCCCCTATGAATTACATTGCCGTAAGAGGCAGCGGGAACCCCAACGAGCCCGGCGGCTCCTATCAGCAGGCCATGCAAATTCTGTACGCCATTGCCTATACTCTGAAAATGAGCTATAAAACCGACTATAAAATGGAGGGCTTCTTCGAATATGTGGTGCCCCCGCTGGAGGGCTTTTGGTGGCAGGAGGATGTGGCCGGTGTGGATTACAGCCGCAAAGAGGATTTCCGCTGGATTTCCCTTATCCGTCTTCCGGATTTTGTCACGGAGCGGGACTTTCAATGGGCAGCAGAAACCGCCTCTAAGAAGAAAGGCATCGACTGCTCCAAAGCGGAATTTATGACTGTAGCAGAGGGCCTGTGCGTCCAGTGCATGCACCTGGGGCCCTATGATGCAGAGCCCGCCACCGTGGCAAAAATGGATGCCTATCTGAAGGAGGCGGGATACAGAAACGACTTCTCCCCCAAGCGGCTGCATCACGAAATTTACCTGAGCGATGCCCGGAAAACGCCCCCGGAGAAGCTGAAAACCGTAATCCGCCACCCCATTTGCAAGCTCTGAACAGCGCCGCCGCAGCGTTCCCTGGCTGCGGCGGCGTTTGCCAACTGTATAGAATTCACCCCGGGCAATTCTCCCCCGGCAGGGGGCTGCCGTTTCTCATGCAGAAATCCCGGATAATGTTCAGAATTTTCCCCTCATAAAACACCCCGCCGCCATGGGCGGCGCAGTCCGTAAGCTCGTAGTATTCCACCCGGTGGCCGGTGGTGTGCAATGCCCGATACAGTGCCCGGCTATTTTCCACCGACACCACCGGGTCTTTCTCCCCGTGAATCAGCAGCACCGGGGGAAGGGATATATCCGGCGTGACGTAGGGCGGGCAGGAAGCCTTGCGCAGGGCAGTCTCTTGCCCCTCCACCTGTTTCAGGCCCAGGAGGGCGGCCGTAGGGCGCACCTTCCTCCAGGGCGGAAGAGGTGCCTGGGCGCAGATGGTCAAGTCCATGGCACCGCTCTGCCCAATCACCCCCGAAATCAGCGGGAGACGACCGCACAAGCCATGGGCGCAGAGCAGCACCGCCATCATGGCAATATGGGCGCCGGAGGAATTGCCCATGAGGAAAATCCGCCTGGTATCGATATGAAAATTCTCCGCAATTTGGGGGATGTATGCCAGAGCGTGGCAGACGTCCTCCACCTGCGCCGGGAAGGGCGCCAGCTCCGACTCCCGGTATTCCATTGCCGCCACAACAAATCCCAATTTGGCCAGGGCCGCATACTGGGGGATATCGTTGTACATTTCCTGCTTATGCCACGCAGAGCCGGGAATCAGCAGAATCAGCGGGTAATCCCTCGCCTGCTCCCCCTGATGGGGAAACAGCAGCTGTAAGTGCCGCTGGCAGACACCATCGCTATAGTATTCCCAGTTGGGAGAATAGAGAATCTGCAATTCTCCGGCAGGCATTTTTACCTGAATCCGTTTTTTCATCGGCCCTTTCCCCCGTCGTCTGTCCCGGATGGCAGATATCCGCAACAAAATTTCTTCTAATGTATGCTCAAAATTTCAAGCCAATGCAGCGCTATTTCTCTTCACGAAATAGCGAGCACAGGCAGGCATCCACAGATTCCCATTGGGCTGAAATCTGCAATGTCTTCCCGGTGCGCTCTGATTGATAGACCGCACCCGAATCCGTATCTGCGTAGAGGTCATATTCCCCCAGGGTGATTTCGCCGTCCATTTTACACCTGGTTCCAAATTTCAGCCATGTTTCCGGAGTGTTTGGCAGACGGCTTAAATCCTCTATGGAAATATTGTATGGCGAAAGGTGCTGCCTGTCCGCAAGCAGCGGAACCCCAAAAACGGACAGTTTGCTTGTGGGAAGTTTGAATCCGCCGGGAATGGCACACATCGTTCTAAATAGCTCCATTCCGTTTGCAGCCGTATACAGTGTCAGCAAGTCCTCCGGAATACTGCGCCGATAGGATTGCACAAGATGCTGCATCAACTCATGGGACATGGGTGCAAATATAAAGTGCTCTGCCATCCTGGCATCCGGGCATGGGCCTAACAGGCAGACCCCGTTATCTGTATAGGCCACATTTTCACCGTAGCTGGTTTTTAGCTCCCTAAGGATTTTAAGGAAATTCACAGAATATCCCTCCCATATGTAATTTTTACCCTGAAAATTGCCAGCGCATCATTTCGCTTCCGGTAAACATGTTTTTATACCACTCCGGTGCTCAGCAGCTCACCATATCATCTTCCTCATCGTCCTCTTCAATTCCGTCCAGAAAATACCTCGCCGACCGTGCGCCATATTTTTCCGCAGGTGTGAAATGCAGGTTTGTCAATCTATACTTTCGGCATACATCCACAAAGCGCCTGGATAGGAAGGTTGTATCACATAGTTCGATTGTATCACACAATTCTACCCCGCACAATACAAAAAGTCCAGCAGCTGGATTGTCCAATGGCTGCGGCAATGGGCCGGTTTTTCTGCTTAATTCGGGTCCAAGAGGCCTCGGGTTCGAATCCCGACACTCCGACCAAATGAAGAAAAACGCTGAAATCTCTAAAGGATTTCGGCGTTTTCCTTTTCCGTGGCTCCGCGCTTGGTTTTTGATAGATTTTAGAGTAACCAAGAGGAGTAATTTTGTATGAGAAAAAAGGGAATTATTACGATGGCCGTAAGGGAATCCGCTATAGATGCCTTTGGGAGATTTCTACTAACCAAGCGCGGGGGCGGCGTAAAAACCAAGATCATTGAAACCTACAGTCAGCATTTTCACGCTATTTCCAAGCATCTGGACGTGCGCCAAGAGATAGCGGGAATGACCGCCGAGGACTTGCGGAATATGGTCATTTCGATGCAGGAAAGCGGTCTGTCCCCGAACTCTATCAAGAGCTACACAATTACTTTGAAAGCCTTTTTGTCATGGTGCAACGCCGAGGGCATTACTTCTTTGAACATGGCAAAATACAAGGGCGAGGAGACCATAAAGGAAACCTATTCCGACGAGGAGCTTTCAAAGCTGCTCCAAAAGCCGGATATGAAGAAATGCTCCTTTGCGGAATATCGCAGTTGGGTGATTGTGAATCTGCTTGTCAATTGCGGATGCCGCGCGGCGACAATACGGAACATTCTTATTCGGGATGTGGATTTACCTAGCCGTGTTATTCAAGCGCGGCACACGAAGAATCGGAAAGCGCTGGTTATTCCCCTGTGTTCGCAAATGGTTGGCGTTTTGCGGGAATATCTCAATATCCGTGGCGGGGAAGCAGATGATTTTCTTTTCTGCACGGAACACGGGACGCAGCTAACGGGAAACGCCTTGCGTTGCAGTATCGCAGACTATAACACACGGCGCGGTGTCGGAAAGACAAGCATTCATCTGTTCCGCCACACGTTCGCCCGGAAATATTTGGTAGACTGTGGCGGCAACGCTTTTGCCCTGCAACGGCTTTTAGGCCACGCCACACTGGATATGACAAAGCACTACTGCGAAATCTACGACACGGATTTAACGAAGAACTTTGACAAATATTCCCCTCTGGCGCAAATGAAAGCGGGCGGCGAAAAAATCAAAGTCAGGCAGGGACGGCGCTAGACGCTCTGCACGGGCCGTATTTACAAAAGGGGATTTATCCAAGAGCATAGAAAAAGAGCGGGAGGCACAACGCTTCCCGCTCTGGACGTATGTATTAAAATGTAAATGGAGCGTTCTTTATTTCTCCATAAGCAAACGGATTGACCCCTAATTCATTGCGGAGAAAATAGCCTATTTCCTCCACCATAACAAAAATACTGTCATATTCTTCCCGCTTTTGGTCTGCACGGATTTGGGCATAGATGGTTTCCAGCTGGTCTAGCATTTCCCAAGTTGTCATTAAAACTGAAACCTCTTTTCTGACGGTGCGGGAGAAACTTGTTTCTCCACGCCGAATTTATTTATATTATCTATCTTATTTATATTTATTTCTCTATCCTCTGGCGTGTCATTGTAAACGGTTTGCGGCGTTATCGGAACGTCTGCCGTAAAATCATAGCCGTTTGCCGTTTCCTCTTTCTCTGCTTGTGTGGCGCGTTGTGGCGTTTCGTAAAAATCGAAAGTATTTCCGTTTCCGCGCCGGACAAGATAACCCTTGTCAATCAGCTTTAGGAATTGGTCACGGTAAGTAGAAGCGGGCATTCCCACCGCCTGCCGGATGGCCGCAGGTGAAAGCGCAAGCGTAAAGCCGTCGGCATTGGACGCAAGATATAAGTAAAGCATTAAAGCGTGTGCGCCCAAGTCCCGCGCCGCAGCTTGCCAATGAGCGTTCTTGATACCGAGGAAATCAGATGTAGCGCGTTCTCTGTGAATCTCTATAAGCCGTTGATTGGGTACTGTGTTCGGCATTCTCCGTTTTCTCCTTCTCTATTGGAACGGCTGGGAGGGAAAGCCCCTCCCGCCGATGATGTATTATCTTCCGAGGCTTTCGATTTTCTCATTCAAGCCGTCGATTGCGTCAAAAATCTCTGACTCGTCCACCGTGGCGGAAATGTGGGAAAGAACGTCCTGCACGATTTCCTCTTTCATTTGCTCCATTTCCCGGCGGCGGTTTGCTTCATCAATGTTGCAGCTATTCAGATACATCATTCTAAGCGTTGCCTGCATTTCCTTTTCCATGCCACTGATGAAATGGTCAAACAGTATGTCCTTTTGGATATTCGCCATTTTTGCGCCCCCTTTCTCTAAAAAATCTATATTGGAAAGTATGGTTTTCTTAACTTTCTAAGTATATTATATCAAATTTTTATACTGTATCAAAGAAAGAACGCTGAATGAAAGCGCTATGAAAAAAGGGGTGGCGGGGCATATTTCGGGAAGTCGCGGCGCATTTTCTCTTTTGGCGGTTCTGCGTGGGCAAGTTGGACACGAAATGTCTTGAAAATCCTCCGTCACCGTCTGATTTCTGCGGAATTTTGTAAAATCGCAAGTATTCTGAACGGATTTACTCTGATTTTGGCTGATTCTGCATGAATCAAAAAGAATCCGCTTGATTTGTTCTGAAAACAAAGAAATTTTAAGAAAATTCGTGGAAAACCTTGACAATATATATATATATAATTGGATGTACGGTCGGCGGCGCAAGAACGCGCTGCACCGTACATTTCTGCTTTATGCAGGAGGAATCAATATGCGCTTTACCATTGACACCGAGCTGGAAAGAATCATTGTTCCCGACACCTTTTTCAATCAGATTGACAAGATGAATGCCGTACTTGAAGCGAACAATGCGGGTGACAGAAAAATCGACTACGTCAAGTATATCAACGACGCAATCGCCAAAGCACAGAAGAATGCGCCCGTCCGCAAGGCTGACTTAAAGGCGCTTAAGAAATAATGGCAAAGGGAACGCGCGTCACGCAGCAGGAAAAGGAAAAGATGTGGCAGCTTTATAATCAGCTTGGCAGCTATGCAAAAGTAGCCAAAAAGCTGCACCGCAGCCCTGACACCGTTTCCCGCTATATACATGAACATGAAGCCGCTGTAAACGCGGTGCGCGTTGTAATTGACGCACAGAATGCATAAAAAGCATTCCTCAAAATGTGCGGCTTGCGGTTGATAATTTAAAGCAGCATAATAGGAGGTAGAAATTAATTGAAGAATAAAAAAAGAAAATGGATTCTTTACCTCATATTGCTAATTGCAGCTATTTTTCTGGTGGCATCCGAAGAGTCTTCTTTGAATGCTTTGGGGTCTCTTATTGTCCTTTTCTTTTGCGGTAAGCTTGTTTGGGGAATGATAAAATTTGTTTTTATTGCTCCAGAACGAGAGAAACAGGAGAAAGTGAACACCCGAAATACTGCACGGCAGAAAGTAAGCGAAATTGCCGAATACAAAGATGGTACTTTGACATTATCGGAGAGAAGTCGTTATCTGAAAGATATGATTGATTATATTCAGGTAACTGCCAACACCTATCATAAAACTCCCGAGAAACTTCATTACGGTTCCGCAACAGTCGGAGGAGTTACCACAGGCGGTCTATATAAGACCGGCGGAACAATAGATAAAAAAACTATTTATTGTGGTGATAGATGGCACTTTTTATATGACGGAGAGGAAGTTAATAAGATAATTCTCACAGATAAGCTGGCTCAAGAAGCACAGGAATCCAAAATCAAAGAATATTGTAAAGAAAATGCCATCATCATAGTAACTAACCGTCGCGGTTGCTCTTCTGAGGCACTTATGCTTGCAAAAGCCGGGGATATGTCGCGAATGCATCTTGAAAATGCACAAATTTATCCTACACTCGAAAAAGTAAAAGCAATTATATCGTGGATTGCAGGAGAGGTATAAATATGGAGCGGGGCGCGTGTCCCGCTCCTTTTCCTATCCGTTTCATTAGGGTATAGCCCAATGACAATGAAAATCCCCTCGCTTTCCTGTTTCACATATATTATATCATAATTTTTGAAATATTTCAAATTGCGGATGTATCCTATTGACATACTTCTGAATTTGTGATAGAATAAGAACAGATAAAGCAAGGGGGCTTTTGGAATGCGGGTTTTCTATGTACGCTGTTCCACCATCGAGCAGAACGAGGCGCGGCAGCTGAAAATGGCGGAGGAACAGAACGCCGAAAAGGTGTTTGTGGACAAGGCAAGCGGCAAAAACACAAACCGCGCCGCGTTTAAGGAAATGATGGCTTTCGTCCGCGCAGGCGATACCGTTGTTGTTGAGAGCATTTCCAGAATTGCGCGAAACACGCGGGACTTGCTTTCTATCGTTTCCGAGCTGACCGAAAAGGGCGTGGAGTTTGTCAGTCTGAAAGAGAACATCGACACCACCACCCCGCAGGGGCGTTTTATGCTGACCGTGTTCGGCGCTCTGGCTGAATTGGAGCGGGAGAACATTCTGGAACGTCAGCGCGAGGGTATCGAAATCGCCAAAAGCGAGGGCAAGTATAAAGGCCGTAAGCCCATTGATTATGACGAGGCACAGATGAAAGCCCTTTGCAAGAAGTGGCGGGCGGGTGAAATCACCGCCACGGCGGCCATGAAAGAGCTGGGTTTGAAGCCTAACACATTCTATCGCAGAGTAAAAGAAATGGGGCTGTAAGCCGTAATCGCAAGATATTTTTTATGGAGGAATGCAAATGGAAAGTACAGCAGTGACAATGTGGTACGAAAATAGTGTATTAATGTCTTTCATTGGTGTGGTTCTTGGCGGTTTTATCGGGTTCATTGGTTCAATTATTCAAAGTCGAATCGCTGCCCGAAACAGCATTGACGTTGTAAAAGCACAATCTGCAAATGAACTTTTACAGCACCGATATATTGAGAAAGAGAAACTCTATTCAGAATTGATTGGTTTTGTACCGCAATTTACTTTTGCAGTAGATATTTCATCGAAAAAGATTTCTTTATCCCGAGAGCAAAAAATACAGCTTAATTCTTTCAAAGCAAGGTTAGCGATATACTCCACGCAGGTGATTTATGAAGAATTTTATGGACTAATCTGCTTTTTGGGGCAAGAATCTAATGAGGAAAAAGTTACCGAACGCATAGATAGTTTTACAGAAATGCTATTGGAAGACTTAAATAAGTCAATTGCAGGAAACGTTCAAAAGAAAAGCAAAAAAGAGAAAGCAAAACTTTGAGAGCTTTTTAATTATCACAATTCAACTACTAAGCGCACAACCACGATTGGGGTTCGCGTTCCCCTCTGGCATCGCGTGAGCGATGCATCGACGTGGTTCCTGCACAAGCTGTGGACTTTTCCCCAGCAGTATGATACACTTTTTCCTGAAAAACCAGAGGAGAGGAAAAGCAGGATGGAAAGGATGTTTATAGAATACCGGGAAAAGCTCCTGGCGCAGCTGGCCCTTGAATTCAACTGCACCCCGGCAGATTTACAGGCTAAGGAGAATATCGTCACCCTCCCGGCGCTGAAGGAGGGGCGAAGGCGCTACAGCTCCCAGATGCCATTCCTACAAATGGTGACCCTCGGGGGAAATACCGTGATTATGGCGGACGAATGCCTGCACCCCTTCCTGCACAGCCTGATTGGGAAGGTGGAGAGACACTTTTTGTTTGAATTGGACAATCTCACCAAGCTAAATGGGGAGCTGCGGAAATATGGCTATCGGATGAATCCCACCCACCATATGTTCCTGCCCGGCTGCAATATCCGGATGGAGGCATGCTGCCAGGTGAAGTGGCTTTACGGAAACGAGATTCAGCCCTTCTACGGCGATTCCCGGTTCCCCAATGCCATCGCCTACCCTGCCCCCTGCCCTATGCGGCCGGACAGAATCGTTGCCGTTGCCTACCACGGGGACACCATCCTGGGCATGGCAGGCTGCTCAGAGGATGGGCCGCATTGGCAGCAAATTGGAATTGATGTCCTGCCGGAGTACCGCTCCCGAGGAATCGGCTCGTATCTTGTAAATACGCTGAAAAATAAGATTGTCGCCATGGGGGACATCCCATTCTACGGCACCGCCGCCGCAAACATCCGGTCACAAAATATCGCCATCCACTGCGGTTTCAGACCGGCCTGGGTAGAAACCGAAGCCCAAAAAATCGAAGACAGCTCCCAGGCATAAATGCCCCCGCCCAGACCCGCTAAAAGAACGCCGCCGAAGATACAGCGGCCCAGAAATTAGAAAAGCACCCGGTTTCCTTTAGAATGCCTGGAAACCGGGTGCTTTTCTGGAGCTAGTGACCTGACTCGAACAGGCGACCTTCTCATTACGAGTGGTGGTTTTAGCGTTTTTTCTCGTTTTGAAATGTGCTGAAATATGTTGATTCTCTAAGCGTTTTTCGCATTCTGTATGTCGTATCGTTTTGGCTACCAAAGGCAACATTTTATATCTTTGGTAGCCAAATGGTAGCCAAAGAACCGGCACCGGTGCAACGCCTCCAGTCCCGGTTTCCAGGCCAGTCAAATGAAACCAAGTTGCAACCCAAAAGTTGCATCTTCTGCAACCCCGAAGATGGACAATCGGCTATCTCCAGGCCATAGCTTTTCACGATACACTCCCCCAAAAAGCGGGATATATCAGTAATTTTTACATAATCCAAGAAAATATGCGTTCCGTTTTTTCATCTACTGCGAAACAACTCAACCTCGCTTTTCCCCCTGCGAAACAAACTCGAAGCCGCCACAGCAGCAAAAAAAGCGGGGCAGGCTGTCACTCCCGCTCCGCTCTTAGCCCTATTGCGCCGTTTCAGCCCGCTCCCCTTCGTCGTCCGGGATAAGCCGCATCAGGAAATCAAGAAACATCTGCTGCTTTTCCTCAGACAGGGTCTCGAACAGGTCAATCAATTCATCTTCCACGCTGTCCCATCTTCTTTCAAATTATCGTTGATTTTTAGGTGAAGGTAAGCTATAATCGGCTTACCTCCTGTAACCCGGAGTGTGGTCTCTTGTATCCTAGCTTTACCCGGCGTTGATACAAGGGGCCTTTTTTATGCGCTGACCGGCTGCACCTGAGAAACACCAAAGAACGAGAGAACCCGCTTGCCGCTCTTGGTGGCGGGGTCACTCACGGAAGCCTGATACAGAGCCTTGCTCTCATGGATGACTTCATAGCCCAGGGCCTTCCAGCCTGCCCAGGTGTGGGTTTCCTCGGTGATCTCAGCGGTGGCCTTGGCGGCGTTCTGGGTCTTGGCATTGGCCCAGGCAAGCCGCAGGGCCAGGGCAAAGGAAGAAACGCCCTTGCGGAAGAACTTCCACGCGGCCCTCATAATGCTGTGCAAATCGTACTTTTTCATGCTGCTGCCTCCTAAGTTTTGTTTGCCGTCTCTCCGGCTGCCTCCGCTCCTTTGTGTTTGTCGTGTATGGGTTACAACAGGCGGTGTTGAAATTGGCTCCCAAACCTTACATCCATATAATACACTATTGCTAGCAATATATCAAGATGGGATATTGCACAAATTTACTAGCAATATATCGTCATATTTATGTATTGCTAGTAATAGATTTCTGTGGTATAATACAGATACAATGGAAAAGGTGGCATCTTATGAGAGCCACCACCATTCTTTTATTCAGGAGGGTGCATTTTATGGCAGTATCCAAGGCACAGCAGAAAGCCGTACAGAAATATGTCAAGGATAAGTATGATCGTGTTGTTCTGACCATGCCCAAAGGGAAAAAAGATGCTATCAAAGAGCGGGCCGACTCAATGGAACTATCCGTAAATGCTTTCATCAATCTGGCTATTGATTCGGTGATGGAGCAAGACACGCCCGCCACAGGGGAGGCAGAGGTATGAGAACCTATACAATCATTGGCGGCGTAAACGGCGTAGGCAAGTCCAGCTTCACCGGCGTTCTGAAGGAGCGTTGCACCGACTTGGGAACCATCATTGACGTGGACAAAATCACCGCCGAACTGGGCGGGAATGCCCTTGCAGGCGGCAAGGCTGCCCTGAAGAAAATCAATGAGTGCATCGAAAAGGGTGTTTCCTTCACCCAGGAAACCACCCTGTCAGGCCGCAGGACGGAAACCACGGCCCGGGAAGTGGTTGAGAAGGGGTATCGGGTGCGGCTGTACTATATCGGCCTGGGCAGCGCCGCTGAGAGCGTTTCCCGGATTGCCAACCGGGTAAAGCGTGGCGGGCATGATATTCCCACTCAGGATGTAGAACGCCGATTTGCGGGCCGCTGGGAGGCTGTGGCAAAGGTGCTGCCCTACTGCGACGAAGCGGAGTTCTACGACAACGACAACGGCTTCCAGCTTGTGGCGGAGTATCGGAACGGAGAACTGCGGACGGTGGGGAGCCTTGTTCCCGGATGGTTGAAAGAGCTACGGGCATATCTGGACAGCAACGAGAACTAGAGGGCAGAACGGGCAGCTGCCGCCCCTGGTAGGAGATGTGGGAGTGTCGCCCCACCTGATTCTCGAAGCTCTGGCGGGTCACTTCGGTGGCCCGCTTTTTGCGTGCCCTTTCATTGCGATAGGAAACAAAAAGCAGCCGGAAAAACCGACTGCTAATAGTTATTGACGAAATCATACGGTACCAACCCAGCCACCCCAAAGGTCAAAACCATCATATCATCGAACACCTGTGCAATATCTCGACAGGTAGTAGAGGGCGACACCTTCATGTGACAGGCAATTTCTTTTATGCCGGCTCCCGCCACATACCGCAGGACAAAAGAATTGTGCCGCCTCTGCGCTTCTTGTTTGCCCACCCGCTTGCTGAGTGCTGCATGGGCGGAAAGCATTCCGTCCATGATTTTCTTTTCCTCACCTGTGGCGGAACAGTAATCTTCAAACTTTGCCCTTAGAGCAGCTCTGTTTGCCTCGTAATGATCTAAGTATTCATCGGTATCGTACCACTGAAAGAAGCCTTTCAAATACGCTTCTGGCCTCATATTGCCCTCCTATATCAAAAATCCCGCCACAGAACCGTCAATACTGGACAGATATTTTTCCTGTACAGACAGCCCGGATGTTGTCCATGCCGTCATGCCGGTGCAACGATACGGATCGAAGTCATGCTCCGGTAGAAACTCTGACAGGGTTCTCATGGCTTCCGGGTTCCTGCGAATCCTGTCCAGTGCATTGGCTCCATGCTGTGATATGTTCTGCTTGGAAACCCCTTTGTTCTCCGCCTGTTGCTGGTAGCTGACACCGAAGAAATATCGAAGCATCAACGCCTCCCGCTCTGGCTGTGGGAGCTTCTGGAGGACTTCTGTGAGACGCTGATGTAACTCCTGATTATAAACACTTTCCTCTACCTGGATCATACTTGAATCCTGGCTTTCAATCAGGTCAATCAGTGGCGTATCATCCTCCTCTCCACAAGTCATATCCAGGGAAGCGGCATTCTGGCATGGGTCACGCTTTGAGGTACGAAGCCCCAGCGTCTCCCGAAATGTGTTTTTCAAAGTTCTGTTCAGATAGGTGCTGAATTTATAACCGGCAGCCGGAGAATAATACCTCACCGCCTCCAGGACAGCGTAATATCCGCACTGGGTCAGGTCGTCCACATCTACTGCATAGTTGCCGCCACCATTCAGGGAGAAATAGCGGTAGTATTGCTCTGCCTTCAGCCGGATCAGCTTTCGCACTTGCTCCCAAAGCGTCGGCAAATAGCCATCATCGCCGTTCTGTATGAGTGTGGCCAGTTCTTCGTTGGTCACAATCCCATCACCCCATTTCTGTTTTTGATTTCTCTGGCCGAGGTAGGGAAGCAGGGTAGCGGGCAAAATCTCGCTACCCTGCTTTGTGGCGGATGTATGTCGGTCTCACTGTCCACGGCCTTCATTTCAGCCTTTCAACAACGTGGCCGCCCGCTGCATTTTTTCAGCGGCTTTGGCCTGCCTACGTCCCCTATCGCCAAACCCAACCGGCGTGCACATCTCCAAAATCCGGTCACTAATCCGGGACATCTCCAGAGAACCGGGGGCTTTGAGAGAAGCAAGTGGGATGTTTGTCGTGACAATCAGAGGCTTGCCGGAGCGGTAGCGTTCATCGATTACGTTGAAAATCTGTTCATTAGCGAACTCGGTCTTTCTTTCCATACCGAAGTCGTCCAAAATCAATAACGGATATTTCATCAGGTCACCTATGAACTGGTTACGATCCATTCCCTGAAAGTTGGTGAGGGAGTTTAGAACTGAGGAAAGATTCACCATGCAAGCGGGGATTGACTGTTCAATCAGCGCATTTGCAATGCAGGCTGCGCCAAAAGATTTCCCTGTGCCAACCCCACCCCACAGGAGCAGACCGATATTTTGACTGAACATCTCATTCCACTGCTCTGCATACCGCTTGAGCATTCCCATAGGGCCGGGAGATTGTCCATCATCCAGTAAAAAACGGGCATTTCGGAATTCCTGGCTGGAAATACCAGAACTACGCAAGCGCATGACCTTGTCTGCCTCCTCCTGCTTTCTTCGGGTGGCGGCTTCCCTGTCCCTGGCCTCGGTAGCACATCTGCACAGGCAGCCGACTGTGATTTTGTGACCCATAAAGCTCTGGCGACATTGCTTTGGGGTGTGACACTTGCCACAGAACAGAAGGCCGTCTTTTGTGTAGTCCCCAGGGGCTTCGGAGTTAGCTGTGTTTGCTGTGAAAATAATCGGTTCCAAAATGCTTAAAGACTCCATTGTTCAGCTCCTCCATAGGTGGGCAGCGGTGTACCGCCACGGGTGTTTGCGCTCTTGGAAAGCCCCCAGCCGTCCCGGTGGCATTTGCGAAGAACCAAATTCCAGTCGCGCCACTTATTTTTGTTCCCCGTAGATTGGGCGGCTTCGTCGATGTATGTAATGCACCGCAGGGCCTCAGCCTCTCCTAAGTCCGCCACAAGCCGGGTGTATTCTTCCTCCGTCAGTCGCACCCAGCCGTAGGAGCCATATTTTTTCCGGGTGGGTGTGGGCGGTTTGGGTGCCGCCGTACTCTTATATTCTCCTTCTTTCTCTTCTTCTACTTCTATATCTGTTGTGTGACTCTGCGTGACTGTCCCGTGACCGTCCCGTGACATCCCCGGTAATTCCTTTTGCCTCTCTCGCTGATTCTGCTTCCTGATACGATTTTGTTCCCTAATTTTCTCCATACCATCCACATTTTGGTGTTCAGCCCACCCGTCCACTCGTAAGAAAGAATCCTCGTTGGTGGAAACCATGCCCAGAGCCTCGAAAGATTTAAGCGCAAGGGTAATTGTTGCCTCGTCAAAGCCTAACTCATCGGCCAGCATAGACGGCGTATAGGGAATATTCTCGGTCAGGAATACCATACCACCGGCGTTGCAGCGGCCCGCCAGCGTCAGGAGCATGACCCAGATAAGTACAATACTGTCACCATTAGGAAGCCTCCGAAGGTGCTTGATTTTGCGGTTGTCGAACATATCTACTGTAATCTTTATCCAACGTACATCTGCCACAGCTATACACTCTCCTTTACCAGGTGATACCGGGCAAATGTAACGGACTCGCCGTGGCGGTTCTTTTGGGTGACCATTTCCCGCTTGATTGGTATTCCTGCTCTTTTGAGGTCTGTAATCCGGGAGGCCAGACGCATGATTCCGTATTCCTGCATAGCCTCCCAGCTGGTGATGCTGCCGCACTCCTCCATGTGCCTGAGAATTGTTTCACATTGGGTCATAGCAGCACCTCACGCTTTCACCGGTGCATTGTCCGAACCGTCTGCACACTGTATGTAGCTGATGATATTGGGATAATACAGCAGCGCCTTTTGTCCAGCGTAGCGCACCGGGATAGCTCCACGCTTTACCAGCAAGCGCAATGTGTATTCCGACAAAGGCAACCCATCGGCCCTCAGCCGCTCGACTGCCTGCCGAATAGTAACCATGTTCGGCATTACTCCACCCCCTGATTTTCAAGGGTAATGCAGTCGATAATTTCTACTATCTGCTTCTTCTCAGCTACAGACAGCTCCTTGCGCAGCTTCCGGGAAAGTGTGGCATCGGCACACCCCAACTGTTCTGCAATTTCCCAGAGTTTTATATCCCGCTCTTTTGCCAATTTCCGAATCTCCTCGTTTTTATACGTTCTCACTGTTTGCACCCCCATTGATAAAATTGTTGTTGACATTGTTATAATTGTTTGCTACGATGTCGTTGTAGTCATCATAGCAAACAACAAAAGCATTGTCAATAAATCCGAACATTCATATCAATAAGTGCAACAGTTCCATACATACAATGAGGTGAGTATTATGCCACGCAAAAGAATACCGTCGAACAATGAATGTTACTCCAAACCATTTCCGTCTAATCTGCGCAAGCTGATGGAAGAAACCAGTACAACACAACAGGTCCTTGCAGATGCACTGGGTGTACAGCGGCAGACTATCTCATACTACTGCGATGGTTCATCTTCTCCCAATTGGGAAGGAATCGCCAACATTGCTAAATTTTTCTCTGTGTCTGTTGATTGGCTTCTCGGTCTGTCCCAAATCAGAACCACAAATTCCAGTATCAAAGATTCTTGCGAGTGTACGGGCCTATCCGAAGAAACCACACTCCTTCTGCACTATATCTCCCAAAACGATACAAAAACTTTGCAGGGTATTGATGCTATTTTATCCCACAGCCTTATGCGCAACTCGTGGGGATACTTTTCATATATGGCAATTGATTCAGCAAAAAAGCAATGCGACATAACAGAATTACTTGATTATGTTCCTAAAGAGAAAAAGGAAGAAATTACAGGGTACCTCTCGCAGTGGGGCGGAAAACTCTTATCCCCTTATCAGCTTTTTGATTATTACACTATGCGTGCTGTCAATTGTTTACAAGCAACTATTGAGGAAATCTGTGAAAAAAACTGCGGAGTAGACCATGTCATAGAAGCCGCAATGGAAGCCGGAAAAGAAGCTGCCAAAGAATTAATGCAGAATTGGGTGAATTCAGATGGCATCAATTAAAGAACGCAGCGGCTCCTATCAAATCACCGTGAGCCTGGGGCGTGACATTTATGGCAAGAAGCTGATTGAGACAACCACTTTCACCCCCGATCCCAGCTTGACACCCAAGAAGCGAGAAAAGGCCGTGGCGGAGTTTGCCCGACAGTTTGAGGCAAATATCAAAAACGGTATTGCCATGGACGGCCGCAAAATCACGCTCAAAGAATTCACTGACCGGTGGCTGAAGGAGTACGCCCCGCAGAAGCTCCAGCCGGGGACAATAGAGAAGTACAAAGCAGAGCTTGACGAAAAGCTCCTCCCGGTCATAGGTCACCTGAAGCTTTCGGAACTGCGGCCCGCCACACTGAACAGCACCTTTGCGGCCATGACGAAGGAGGGGGCCAGAAAAGACGGCAAGCCCGGCGGCTACTCCAAAGCAACCATCAAAAAGACCCAGGATGTGCTTTCCTCTGTCCTGAGGACCGCCGTAGAGTGGGAGATCATCGAGAAGAACCCTATGGACAAGGTGCGCTCTGTGGGCGAGTGTGCCGCCGACAAGATTGAATTCTTCACCCCGGAACAGGCCGCCACCTTCCTGGATTACATTGAGCAGCCCTATAAGGTCAAAACCAAGGGCCACCGGCGCACGGATGATACCGGCATTCCCTACACCGTGGGCGACTACGAACGCACAAAGGAGATTCCAGAACAGCTCCGGGTGCTGTTCAACCTGGCTATTTATGCCGGCCTTCGCAAAGGGGAACTTTTAGCCTTGGAGTGGTCAGATATTGATTTCGACAATGATACCGTAGCGGTTTCCAAAGCGTGCAGCGTTGTGGCGGGCCAGCAAATCACCAAGGAGCCAAAGACAAAGACCTCACGCCGCACAGTGGCGATCCCTCATTTCCTCACCCAGCGCATTAAGACCATGAAGGTAGAGCGGCTCAAATATCGGCTCTCCCTGGGCGACTACTGGCAAGGGGCCGAATGGCTGTTCATCCAGGACAACGGAAAGCAAATGTCCTACTCCACCCCCTATTCCGCTTTTCAGGATACCATAGCCAGATACAACGAGGGCAAGAAGCCAGCGGATCAGCTGCCCGCCATTCCCTTCCACGGTCTCCGGCACACATCCGCCACGCTTCTGATTGCAAGTCATCAGGATGTACGCACCGTTTCCAGTCGCCTGGGCCACGCCCAGGCAAGCACCACCATGAACATTTACGCCCATGCACTCCAGGAGACAGACCGGAAAGCAGCCAACGCCCTGGAAAGTCTGCTTGTGAAACACGCATGAAAACAAAAAAATCCCGCTCCAGTAGCCAAATGGTAGCCATGGCCAACCCGGGCGGGATTTACCTATATTAAAAAGTTATAAAAACACCCGGTTTTACTGGAAAACCGGGTGTTTTTATGGAGCTAGTGACCTGACTCGAACAGGCGACCTTCTCATTACGAGTGAGATGCACTACCGACTGTGCTACACTAGCGTATATTCAGCTTGATAATTATATCGGTATTCGGATGAAATGTCAATCTTTTTTTCCGGGCCGGTGCCCTGACCTGTTGGGGTGGGCCAGGGCACCGGTGGGTGGGGGTTACAGGACGTGGATGTTTTCTTTTTCGAAAGCGACGTAGGCAGTGTCCCCTACCTGGTAGATTTTTTTATTCTTGGGGTTGAAGTCGGTGATTTTCACCATGGTGTCGCCCACCATGACGTGGTAGTTTTGGTAGGAGCCCATGAAGCAGGAGACGATGACCTTGCAGGGCAGCTGGCCGGCGTCTGCCAGGACGGCGGACTCCGGGCGGAGCACCAGGGTGCACTGCTTCCCCTGGGGGATGTTCCGGACGCCGACTACGTCTACCCGGCTGCCCTCCACCTCCACGGTACCCTGGTCGCCGTCCTTGGCAACGAGGTCACCCCGGAGGAAATTGGCCTCGCCGATGAAATCCGCAACGAACTCATTGGCGGGGTGATAATAGATTTCCTGGGGGGTGCCAATCTGGCTGACCACACCCTTCTCCATAATGATAATCTGGTCGGAGAGGGCCATGGCCTCGGACTGGTCATGGGTGACATAGATAGCGGTGATACCCGCCTCCTGCTGGATGCGGCGGATTTCGGTACGCATGGTTACCCGGAGCTTGGCATCCAGGTTGCTCAGAGGCTCGTCAAACAGCAGCACACCGGGCTCCAGCACCAGGGCTCTGGCCAGGGCCACACGCTGCTGCTGACCGCCGGAGAGCTGGTTGGTCATTCTGGCCTCCATGCCCTCCAGGCCCACCAGCTTCAGGATATTGGTCACCTTTTCCTGGATGGTGGCCTTGTCCAGCTTACGCAGCTTCAGGCCGTAGGCCACGTTGTCATAGATATTATAATGGGGCAGCAGGGCGTAGCTCTGGAACACCATGGCAGTATCCCGCTTGTTGGGGGTCAGAGCATTGATGGGCTCGCCGCCCAGGTAGATTTCGCCCTCGTCCGGGCTTTCGAAGCCGGCAATCATCCGCAGGGTTGTGGTCTTGCCGCAGCCGGAGGGGCCCAGCAGGGTCACGAAAGAGCCGGGGGCGATTTCCAGATTGGCATCCTTCACGGCATAGAAATCCTTGCCGGTTTTGGGGTCCTTATAGATTTTGGAAATATGCTCCAGGCGAACGCCTTTCTTTGTTTTCGCCATATCAGTTGTCCTCCTTTATTTTGCGGCTGGTGCCGAAGAACTTGATGACCAGGTTCATCAGCAGGACGCTTCCGTAAGTAATTGCAATCAAAATGGTAGCAAAGGCGCAGGCCACGCCATAGGAGCCCTTCTCGGCAAACTCATTGATCTGCACGGTAATCAGCAGGAACTCCGGGGTTACCAGCAGGATAATGGCAGAAATGGCAGTGATGGAGCGCACAAAGGCTGTCACCAGGCCGCTGAGGAAGGAATCCTTAATCAGGGGCAGCGTCACGGTCATGAACACCTTGAAGCTGTTGGCACCCATATCGTAGGCGGATTCTTCAATGCTCTTATCAATCTGGCGCAGGGCGGAGATGCCGCTGCGGGTGCCGGTGGGCAGACTGCGGATGACAAACACAATAATCAGGATGGCAGCGCTGCCATACAGCCCAGCCAGGAACCCTGTGCCAAACACGCCCTTGACAAAGCCCCGGATATAGCCGATGCCCAGCACCGTGCCGGGAACGGCCATGGCCAGCATAGACACAAACTCGATAAAGCCCTTGGACTTGAATTTCCGCTTCACCACCAGGTAGGAGATAATCATACTCAGCAGCGCCGTGATGGGGGCGGCAATCAGGGAAAGGACGAAGGAATCCCGGAAGGCCTTCAGGCCCTTGTACTTCTGGAACACCCGGACAAACCACTTGGTGGTCAGGTGGAAGTCATAGCCCCAGGTCTTGAACAGGGCACCGAAGGGAACGCAGATGTACATCATAATGACGAAAATCGCAATCAGAGAGCACATCACGGTAAGGGGAATGGTGACGGAGCGGTCTTCTATCAGCATTCTGCCCCGGGATGCTTTGCCGGTGAGGGTGGCAGCGGTCTTCTTTTCCAGCACATACTTCTGCACCAGATACATCACCAGGGTTATGCTCAGCAGCACCACAGCCATGGCGGCGGCACCCTGCTTATCGTAGGCACCGGTAATCTGCAAATAAATGGTGGTTGCCAGGGTATCATAGGAGCCGCCGATAATCATGGGGTTGGCAAAGTCCGCAATGGACTCGATAAAGGTCACCAGGAAGGCATTGCCAAGACCCGGCAGAATCAGGGGCAGGGTCACGCTGGTAAACACCCGGAACCGGGAAGCACCCATATCCCGGGCAGCCTCCTCCAAACTGGGGTCGATGTTTTTCAGCAGGCCCTTGAGCATCATATAGCACACCGGGAAGAAGGTCAGCGTCTGCACCACGGTGATGCCGCCGAAGCCATACACACTGTTGTCATAGATGTGCAGCAGATACCGGGTAATGATGCCCGCCTTGCCAAAGAGCATAATCATACTCAGCGACAGGACAAAGGGGGGCGAAACCACCGGCAGCATGGAAACCACCTTGAACAGGCCGCCCATAAATTTGGTACGGACCTTGACATACTCCTCCACATAGGCAAACAGCAGGCCTACCACCGTGGAGAGAACGCCCACCGTCAGGCCCACCTTAAGGGTATTGGAAATTGCCTGGCGGAAATTGGGCATTTTGAAAATTCGCTTGAACACGGACAAGGTCAAGCCGGTTTCGGCACCATAGACACTGTCCACCAGCAGGATTGCAAGGGGGTAGAGAATAAACAACGTCAAAAAGGCAATCAAAACCACAATGGTAGTTACCAGAATCGGATCGCCCAGCAGCTTCTTTCGCTCCAGTGCTGCACCCTGACGGCTGGCCATAGGCGGATTCCTCCCTTCGAAAAATATATCCTGGGAAACTCTGAATAAACCACCTCTGCACAATGGTCTATTCAGAGCCTCCCACTGAAAAGCAGGGGGATGGAGATTGACTCCATCCCCCGAAGGTTATTTTGTTGCGCCGGTAATTCAGAGGATTACTCGGTCTTGAAACGGTCGTCGCCGCCGCCCAGGGCGTTCATAACCTCTTCGATGTAGGTCTTGATGTTGTTCTTGGCATCCTCGAAGTCATAGTCCATGACGTTCTCGGGATCCAGGCCGAACTCCTCAGCCACTTCGGGCTGCTTGGCATTGTCGATGACCAGGAACTGGTAAGAGCCGTTGTCCTGGGCCAGCTCCACGCACTCGGGGCTCAGAGCGTACTCAATCCACAGCTTGGCAGCGTTGGGATGGGCAGCGCCCTTGAAAATGGCGGTAGCGCCGATCTCGAAGGAGGTGCCGGAGGAAGGAATCACCAGCTGGATATTGCCATAGCCGTTATCCACAATCTGGGTGATGCCGTCATGCAGGAAGCCGATGCCGATGACGCACTCGCCGGTGCCCACGTTCTTGGAGGGGCCGGAGCCGGACTTGGTGTAAACGTGGATGTTCTTATCCAGGTCCACCAGGTACTGGATGCCTTCGTCGTGGCCGTACTTCTGAATCATGGTATTGATGACCAGCTTGGCGGTGCCGGCGGTGTTGTAGTTGGACAGCCAAATCAGGTCCTTGTACTCGGGCTTCAGCAGGTCAGCCCAGTCCTGAGGAACTTCCAGGCCCATGCGGTTCAGCTCGTCGATGTTGACGATGAAGCCCAGAATACCCTTGTAGATGCCGTACCACTGGCCGTCGGCATCCTTGTAGGCATCGCCCAGCAGGTGGGAAGCATTGATGGCCTCGTAGGGCTCCAGCAGACCTTCGGCAGCGCAGACATTGTAGGGGTCGGTGGTGCCGCCGAACCAGACGTCAGCAGAGGGAGTGCCGTTTTCTTCTTCAATCTTGCTCTGCACTTCGCCGGTGGACAGGCGCTGATACTTTACCTTGATGCCATAGAGCTCTTCGAAGTGCTCGCAGGCAGCTGCCAGGTATTCCTCTTCGCAGGAGCCGTAGACAATCAGCTCACCCTCTGCCTTTGCAGCGGCGACGAGATCGTCCATGCCCTCAGCCTGAACGCCACGGACGGCGAACAGTCCGCAAACCATGACCAGGGACAGCGCTATTGCCAATAATTTTTTCATATTATTTCCCTCCATTGGTGAAATTTTACAATGGAATTATATATCCTACACAATACTTTGTCAATAATCAATTAGAAAAATATGCGAATTGTCAATAAAAAAGCAGGATTGCAGGGGTAGCGCCAAATTGCCGTATACTATTGATTCCTGCCTTCTTTATGCTATACTTATTCCGTTATATATAACGTATGGGGCACCGGGGGGATGTATCTTGATTTTCCGTACAACGATGCCGCTGAAAAACGGAAAAAGCTGCACTCTGCGCAGCGCTGAGCCCGGGGATGCAGAGGCCTTTGTGCATTACTCCCTACAGCTGCGTGGGGAAACCGACTATCTGTGCGCCGGGCCGGAGGAAGCGGAGCATGACCCGCAAAAGGAGGCGCTGCGGCTGAAAGCGGCAAAAAGCAGCCCAACCGATGTGACACTTTGCGCTTTTGTAGACGGTGAACTGGTGGGCTCCGCCAGTGTGAATCTCCTGCGAAACCGGCGAAAGATGCTGCACCGAGCCGGGTTTGGCATTGGCGTTCTGGCAGCTTACCAGGGGCTGGGCATTGGAAACGCCCTGACCGAGCAATGCATCCTCTGCGCAAAGCAGGCAGGCTTTGTGCAGCTGGAGCTGGAGGTTGTAGCGGAAAATGAAAAGGCATTGCAGCTATACCAGCGGCACGGTTTTATTGTGTACGGCAGAAATCCCCTGGGCTTCCGCTGCGGGGATGGCCGATGGCAGGAGCTGGTGCTGATGCGGCTGGAATTGGGGAATGTCTGATTTTGTCCGCCTTGACAGAGCTACGGAAATTGTGTTATGATTAACCGACCAAATCAGTATGTTTATGAGGTGAGGCCCTATGCCAGATCAATTTTCCAGAACAGAGCTTCTTTTCGGCCGGGAGGCTATGGAGAAGCTGGCCGCCGCCCGGGTGGCGGTGTTTGGTGTGGGCGGCGTGGGCGGATATGCAGTGGAGGCCCTGGCCCGCTCCGGCGTGGGCGCTCTGGATTTGATTGACAGCGACACAATCTCCCTGACCAATATCAACCGGCAGCTCCTTGCCACCCACGACAGCATAGGAAAAAGCAAGGTGGAGGTGGCCAGGCAGAGAATTCTCTCCATTAACCCCGCCTGTACCGTCACCACCCACCAGGTTTTCTATCTCCCGGAGACAGAGGCACAATTTGATTTCACCCGGTACGACTATATTATAGATGCCATTGATACCGTATCCGGCAAGCTGGCATTGATTGTCAACGCCCAAAAGGCGGGAACCCCCATTATCTGCTCCATGGGGGCAGGCAACAAGCTGGACCCCACCGCCTTCCGGGTGGCGGATATCTACGAGACCTCCGCAGATGCCCTGGCCCGGGTGATTCGAAAGGAGTGCCGGAAGCGTGGGATTGCCCATCTCAAGGTTGTGTATTCCCAGGAGGAGGCCCGGCGTCCCCTGACGGAAGCCCAGGCCCCCCTCTGCCCCCCGGGCACTACCCGGAAGGATGTTCCCGGCTCCACCGCCTTTGTTCCCTCGGTAGCAGGGCTGATCCTTGCCGGTGAGGTGATTAAGGACATTGCCGGTGTAAGATGACAGGATAGAGCGTGCCGCCCACGGGCGGCATTTCCCTGTAAAGAAAAGCCTGTGCAGGGTATGCATATAAAAAACAGTTTTTATTCGGATTCTGTAGATACTGCCCATTGAAATTTGGAGCGTATCGTAGTATGATATACGCATTATGCGGGACGCAATATCAGAACTTGCAAATTCCATCATCTGGAGGTATTTATGAAACCTTATTCCGAACTGACCCGCGAAGAACTGCTGGCGCTGAAGGCTTCCCTGAAGGCGGAATATGCCGGATACCAGGAGCGTAAGCTCTCGCTGAATATGGCCCGGGGCAAGCCCTCTCAGGCACAGCTGAACCTGTCCATGGGGATGATGGACGTGCTGAACAGCGACAGCGACCTGACCTGTGAGGACGGTACCGACTGCCGGAACTACGGCGTGCTGGACGGCATTGAGGAATGCAAAGAGCTGATGGCCGATATGATGGAGGTTCGCCCCGACCAGGTGATTATCTACGGCAACTCCAGTTTGAATGTGATGTACGATACGGTAGCCCGCTCCATGGTCCGGGGCGTAATGGGCAGCACCCCCTGGTGCCAGCTGGACAAGGTGAAGTTCCTGTGCCCCGTCCCCGGGTATGACCGGCATTTTGCCATTACCGAGTATTTCGGCATTGAGATGATCAACATCCCCATGCTGCCCACCGGGCCGGACATGGACATGGTAGAGGAGCTGGTCTCCTCTGACCCGGCTATCAAGGGCATCTGGTGCGTACCCAAATACTCCAACCCCCAGGGTATTTCCTATTCGGATGAGACGGTGCGCCGCTTTGCCCGCCTGAAGCCCGCCGCCGTGGACTTCCGGATTTACTGGGACAATGCCTACACCATCCACCACCTGTACGACCACGACCAGGACCATCTGATTGAGATTCTGGCCGAGTGCAAGCGGGCGGGAAATCCCGATTTGGCCTATAAGTTCGCCTCCACCTCCAAAATCAGCTTCCCCGGCTCCGGCATTTCGGCTCTGGCCGCCTCTCAGAACAATCTGGTGGATATCCGGGCCCAGATGAAGGTGCAGACCATTGGCCACGACAAGGTGAATCAGCTGCGGCATGTGCGGTTCTTTACCGACATCCACGGCATGATGGAGCATATGCGCCGCCATGCGGACATCCTGCGTCCCAAGTTCGAGATTGTCCGGGACACGCTGGAAAGCGAGCTGGGCGGCCTGGGCATCGGCACCTGGACAACGCCCAAGGGGGGCTATTTCGTCTCCTTTGATTCCATGGAAGGCTGCGCCAAGGAGATTGTGTCCCAGTGCAAGAAAGCCGGACTGGTGCTCACCGGTGCCGGCGCCACCTACCCCTATGGCAAGGACCCCCACGACAGCAATATCCGCATCGCCCCCTCCTTCCCCGCCGAAGACGACCTGAAGCTGGCCATGAAGGTTTTCACCTGCGTCGTAAAGCTGGTAAGCGTCAAAAAACACCTGGCAGAAATGGACAGGGCTGTATAAATATAGCACACGTATATCGTAAAATTCGAATTTGTTGGAATTTCCCATTATAAAACCAGAAAAAGCGGTAGGAATTACGAAGCAATCGTGATTCCTACCGCTATTTTTATTCTTTAATATGGCCCTTACACCGCTTCCCAGGTGAGGATGCCGCCGTAGTTTATGGCGGTTTTGCGGGTCCAGCCTTGGGCGGTGGTGGGGTAGTATGCCTTGGTTTGGGTGCCTCGGAAGGCGTTGCTTGCTACGGTGGGGGCGTCGCCCAGGAAATTGATGCTCCACATGCCGGCGTAGGAGAATGCTTCGGAGTCAATTTCCGTGACGGAGGCCGGGATATTCACCGTTTCCAGCTTCTGGCAGTAGCTGAAGGCGTAACGGCCAATGCGCTCCAGGGTGGTGGGGAGGATAACGGCCCGCAGGCCGGTGCAGCCCCGGAAGACGTAATTGCCCACCTCCGTCAGCCCCTGGGGCAGCAGCAGGTTTTCCAGGGCCTGGCAGTCCCGGAAAGCGCCGTCGCCGATGAAGCGGACGCTGCCGGGGATGGAGAGGTCAGAAAGGGCGGTGCAGCCGGAGAAGGCCTCCGGCCCGATTGTCTCCAGGTTCAGGGGCAGACTGGCGGATTTCAGGCCCGTGCAGTGGGCAAAGGCCCGGCTGCCGATTTCCGTGACGGACTCCGGGAATGTCACCTGCCGGAGCTGCTCACAGCCGGAGAAGGCCTCCGGGGCAATCAGGGTAACATTCTGGGGCAGCCGCACGTCCACCAGGGCGGTGCAGTTGCGGAAGGTGCCGATTTCCACGGCGGTGACGGACTCCGGAACGGCGGCGGTGCTGAGCCTGGTGCAGCCGTCAAAGGCGAAGCCCCCCAGGTAGCGGACGGTGCCGGGGATTTGGAGCCAGGTCAGCTCGGTGCAGCCGGCAAAGGCGCTCCAGCCGATGCTCTCCAGGCTGCCCGGGAGCCGAAGCTCCTGCAAAGCGGTGCAATTTTCCAGGGCGCTGTCCCCAATGGCGGTGAGCTTTTGGGGCAGGGTCAGGGTTTTCAGGTTGGTGCAGTCGGCAAAGGCACGGTTGCCGATGGTGGTCACCCCCTCTTCCAGGGTGACGGCGGTGATGCTGTCCCGGCTGTCGTACCAGGGGGCGGGGCGGCCGGGGCGGAAATCGAACATCTCCCCGGAGCCGGTGACGGTAAGGGTGCCCGCCTCCAGGGACCAGTCCAGGCCCACGCCGCAGCTGCCGGAGCCGGAGGGTTCCTCCCCGCCGGAGGTGGTGGGGGCGGCGTATTTGGCCTCTTCCGCTGCCACCAGGGCGTTGCGGACGTCCTCGGGCAGGCCGTTGAGGAACTGGTCCAGGATGTCTCCTGCCCCGGCGGCAATCAGGCGGTCGAACTCCGCCTGGATTTCCGGGTCAATTTCCACTGCCCGGGCGCTGAGGGGGGTGATGAGCATGCAGGTGCACAGCACAGCAGCAAGCAAGCGATTCCATTTGGTTTTCATATCGAAACCATCCTTTCTGCTTCGGGTTTCCCCGGTGGTGTGCCGTGAGTTTCGGATTTTCAGTCCTGCTTTGGCGGGGTGGCCGCCTTGCCGGAGGAGGCTCTCTTCCTTCTCCTGCGCCGGGGGCGGCTGGGGGCCTCCGGCTCTGCCTTCTGGGCCCGGCGGGCGTAGACCTCTGCCGCCTCGGAGGTGGCCTCGTAGGTCAGCCGACTGACCCGTATGGTGCCGTCGGGCTGGGGGGACAGGCGCACCCGGATGAGGAATTTGCCATGCTCCGGGCAGGTGGCCAAATCCATATACCGGTGGCCCGGCTGGGCGAACCAGCGGGAGCCCAGCATCTGCCGGCCGCACACCGGGCAGAGGTTTTCGCATCCGGCCATGGCGGTCAGGGCCTGGCGCTTGTCGGCATAGTCCCGGAAGACCTTTCTATCCAGGCAGCCGGGGAGCTCTGCCCCGTGGAAGCCGTTTTCGTGGCTGCGGACGGCCTGGTCGTATTCCTCCACGCCCCGCTGCAAATCCAGCCGCTGGCAGACCAGGGCGGTATGGTAGGCATCCCCCAGGGCATCGTGGGCCGGGCGGCTGGGGGTAATCTGGAAGGCTTCCAGGGCGGTTTTCAATGCCTTTTGGGAGCTGGAGCCGTCGGTCTGGGCGTTGAAAATCATCTGGGCATTGTACCAGTGCTCCACCCAGCTATGGTCCAGGGAGAAGAGCTGGAGGTTTTCCCGGAGGATGCCGATGTCGTCAAAGCCCCAGGTGAGGAACACCGGGTCTTCCCCGCACCAGCTGCGGAAGGCTTCCATGGCGCTGGGGAAGCTGACCCCCTCGGCCCGGAGGCGATTTTCCTTAATGCCGGTGAGCTTACTGACCCGGCGATTCAGGTGCCGGTAGACCTTGGGGGCAATCATAATCTGGAATTCATCCGCCGGATCCCCCGCCGGGCTGAGCCGGACGGCGCCGATTTGGATAATCTCCCCCCGGATGGCCACCGGCAGCACCTTCTTAGACGACGGCGAGCCGGGCCAGGGCTGATTCCATTCCATATCCAGGACAATAAAATTCATTGCAACTTCCCTCTGTTTCTGTTCCTTTGGCCATATCATACCACAACCCCACCGTATCTGTAAACATCTTTTTCGTTACCCCCGGCAACGTTGCGGTTTCCGGGCGATACATTGCATGGTAAAGTGTAAAGCATTCTGAGTTTCGTAGGGGCGATGAAAATCGCCCGCACCCTTCCGGTTTCCGGGCGGCACGTTGCATGGTAAAGTGTAAAGCATTCTGAGTTTTCGTAGGGGCGATGAAAATCGCCCGCAACGTTGCAGTTTCCGGGCGGTTGGATGAATGGTACAGCTCGTTCCCGGCTCCCTCTCTGAGGGAGCTGCTGAGCGCAGCGAAGCTGAGGGAGTGTCCTTCGATGGTTCCACCGGGCCGATGATTACCCGCAAGCCATTATTGGATCTGAAAATTTTTACAGGTTACGTTCATCGAAGTACACTCCCTCAGTCACGCCCGTTGGGCGTGCCAGCTCCCTCAGGGAGGGAGCCGGGGATGGGTGCATACCATTCAATGTGCCGCCCGGAAACCGGAAGGGAGCGGGCGATTTTCATCGCCCCTACGAAACTCAGGAAATTTTGGATTTCACCATTCATCGGGGGGTACTCCCTCAGAGTGGGGGCGCAGAACAAAACCCCCTTGCGGGGGGTTTGGGGGGGGAATCTTATTGCACCCTCTGGCAGCGGATGGCGCAGCGGGTTTGGCCGTTGGTGTTGCAGGTGAAGAGGGTCAGGTCCCAGTCGCCGTGGAGCATGGTTTCTACGTCGTTGGGGCCTACGGTGTCGATGGAGGTGACGGCGTAGCAGAATGTGGTGCCCTCGGCATCGGTGAACTTTATCTGGGTGCCCAGGGGGGCGAATTTCAGGGGGGCGAAATGGTTGGGGTAGTTGTGGGCGCAGATGACCAGGTCGTCGTCGTAGACGTTTCCAGCGAAGCGGCAGGGGGAGATGCGCAGGCGGTCGTAGTCCCATTCCTCCATGACAGGCAGGGACAGCTCCATGTCCTCCACCTCCAGGGTGCCGATGTAGCGATAGCCGTTGAGCTCCAGGGTGGGCATCTCCCGGTGGGCGTAGAAGGAGGGCTGGGTGGGCTCCGGCTCCCCGGTGGGCTCCGTCTCTCCGGTGGGTTCCGGCTCCGTGGTGGGCTGGGGCTCTCCGGCGGGCTGGGATTCCCCGGCGGGGGTCTGGGGGGCGGCGGGGGTTTCCTCCCCGGGGGCAATGAGGGCGCTCAGGGCCTGATAGGTCTGCCGGGCGGCCTGGTCGGCCCGGTGGCCGTCCCAGATATTGTAGACGGTAAGCAAAAGGGCCGCTGCCAGCAGCAGCAGGCCCATTGCAATGAGGACAGCGCCTTTTTTACGCATTGCCGTCGCCCTTTCTCCGGCGGAGGATGCCCAGGCACAGCAGGCCCAGCCCGGCCAGGGTCAGGGCGGTGACGGGCCACCAGAGCTGGCCGGTTTGGGGAATCCGCTTCCAGGTGTTGGTGATGACGAAGGTGTTGCCATCCCGGACAATGACGGTGGAGTAGCGGGGGGTGGCATCCTCACGGACGTACCAGTTTTTCGGGGGGAGATTTTCCCAGGTGTAGCTCCACTGGTTGGCGTAGTTCAGCTTCACCGGGTCGCCGTAGTCCTTGCCGTCCAGCACCAGATGGACGGTGATGCTGGCGGGCCGCCCGGCAACCCGGTCGCCCACCCAGCGCTTGACCACGGAGATATCCATATCCATTTCCCGCTTGCCGGTGACCTCTACGGTCCAGAGGTAGTTGCCGTCCTCCCCGGTCTGGGGCATGGAGAGCAGGAAGGGGGTGGGATAGTAGTTGACCCCATTCTCTACCCCCGGCTCGCCGGTGACCAGATACACGGCCATGGGCAGGCCGGTGAATACAGCCTTGCCGCCCTGGACCCGGGCCTCGGCAATGGGGGTGCGGATGCCGGTTTGCTGAATCATCTGGGCCATAACTCCGGCGGCGGTGGCCAGATCCGAGGTATCCACCCCGGCGAAATCCTTATCGAACACCACGTCACCCTTTTCCAGGCTGCCCACCCGGTAGATGTGATACAGGGTGTCCTCCAGGGGGTAGAGGACGGTGAGGGTGCCGGTATCCTCCTGGGGCTGGGCGGCGGCGGGAAGGGCCAGCAGCAGGGCGCACAGCAGGGCCAGGACTGTCAGGGGGAAAAGGCGGGATTTTTTCAAGACAGACACATCCTTTTATCTTGATCTCGGCTTTTTCTTGCCGGAGGGAATCAGCGCAATCAGGAACAGCAGCACCAGCATGGGGGCCGCCACCACCGGGGCAACCACCGTGGGGTCAATCTGGACGGCATCGGCGGGCACTCTTACGGTGCGGGTCTGGGCGGCGGTTTCGATGCGGTGGCCCCGGACCAGGAGCCGGTGGGAATTGACGCCATAGGGGGTGCAGGTGACCAGGGTCACCAAATCCTCCCCGGGGGAAAGCTCCAGGGCGGACAGGTCGTAGGGCTCCACGATGAGGATATTGTCCACCTCATAGGTCAGGGTCTCGTCCAGGACGTGTATCAGGAACACGTCCCCCACCACCAGCTTATCCAAATCGGTGAAGAGCCGGGCGGAGGGGAGGCCCCGGTGGCCGGAGAGGACGGCGTGGGTGCTCTCGCCGCCGATGGGCAGGGAGGAGCCGGGGATATGCCCCACGGCGATTTGCAGCACCGTATCCTCCACGCCGTGGTAGATGGGCAGGCTGCATTTGATTTTGGGAATCTCGATATAGCACATAATGCCGGTGCCGGTGACATCCATGGTGCGGGCGTATTCCGCCAGCTCCTCCGGCTCCGGGTTCCAGTTCCGGGCGGGGAGCCGGGCCAGGCGGCTGTTGTAGGCGTGGGCATCGGCCAGAATATCGGCATAGTGGCTGTTGTCAATCTGGGCCACGTTTTCGGCGTAGGTGGCGATGGCCCGGGACTGATGGAAGGAATTCCACCAGTCGCTGAAGGTGGGATACACCAGTAAGCAAAGCCCCACAAGCAGCGCTGCGGTGAGCAGGATTGTGGAAATGTGTTTACGAAGCCAATTCATTGGGGCTCTCCTTACCGGTGCCTCTCCCCCGCCGCCGCTTTGGGCGGCGGGGACAGGGACACGAGAAATCAACAGGGAAACCGGAAAATTACCGGGCGCCGTTCATGCGCTTTTTGGATACCAGCAGAATGGCCGCACCCACAGCCAGGATGGAGCCCAGGACATAGAACACGGTGGTGCCCATGCCGCCGGTGGAGGGGAGGGTGTTGCCGCGGTAGTTAAGGACATCGATTAGAATTGACCCATCATGCAAACCGGTCAATTCGCCAGTAATTTCATTTGCATCGCCGGTTTCGCCGCTTCTGTATTTGCAACCCAGGTTAATCAGTTTCGGATCATTGCTATTTTCATCATGGCTTGCGGTAATGGTAAAGTACACATCTTCGGCGGTGTTGTATCCATCGGGAGCCTTGACCTCCACCAACTTATATTCACCATCGTCCAAGCCGGAAAAGCGGAAAATAACTCCCAACTCAGCATTTTTGGATTCAATCGTTCCAATTTCCTTTGTATATTCGCCATTAACCTTCTTATACAGAGCAAATGTTGCGCCCGGCAGAGGAGCATGGTCTGCGGCATCTGCCTGTGTTCCGTCCATCTTGTATACATCAAGCCGATAGGTAAAGACAATAACCTTATTAACCGGGGTCTTGCCGCCCTCTTCGGGCTGGTCGCTGTTGGGGTTGTTGGAGAAGGTGATGTGCATCTCGTTGGGGTTGCCCTTAGAGCCGATTTGGGCATTCTTGTTCAGGCGAGAGGTGTATTCCACAATAATCTTGGATTCTGCCTTTACACCATCAATAGCCTTAAGGTTGGCAAAATAGATTTCAAAAGTGCACTTATCTGCCAAGCCTGTGGTTTTTACTTCGTAATGCGTACTGGCAATCAGCTTGTCATCAGAAACCGTGTCCAAGTAAACCCTAACGGATTCCGAATTAAAGGTCAGGCCTTCGCTCTGCTCGTCGTGGAAGGTCAGTCTATAATCACGGTCCGCAGGATATTTTGCATAATCAGAACCCACCACGGCAGTCAGCTGGAAGGGAACATCGTCACCGATGTCGTAGTCGGCAGAGTCCTGCCAGGCGGAATAGGTGCTGCCCTGGGAGTCGTTGGTGTCCTTTACCTTCTTATAGGAGGAAGCGGTGCCGGGCTTGGTACTTGCAGTTGTGTCCTTTACGACTTCAACGATTGCAGCGCTGTAGGTCTCCCCCGCCTCAATTTTGTTAGATTCGGTCACTTCGATGACGATATAATAACCAGCGGGCAAATTGGTGAACGCAACAGACGTTGCTCCTGCTGCACATTCAACAGCTTCACCGTATGCCTTGGGAGCCCCATTATTTTTGGTGTTCAAACGTTTCCAGTGCCCCGGAGCATCTTTCCCGAAATCGGTGATATCCTCATCAGAAACAGCGGTTCCTTTTTTACCGGCAGCTGTCCATGCATCGCCGTATTTCAAGTCAGACAGGTATGTTGTCGCAGGCGTACCATCTGTTGCCGGCTCAGTATGCAGGGTGCCGGTAAAAATCTGGTAAATTTCGTACTTACGGCCTGCGGATGTGCCATTGATGGTCAGGGTAAAATTATCAGTGGGAACGACTTCGTTTCCACCATCAGCGGCTCCATCCCCTTCCACTTCCGCTGCAAAGGCGGCGGGGAGGAGGGAGAGGAGGAGGATGGCGGACAGGAGGAGGGCCAGGAGTTTCTTTGTGGATTTCATTTGTGTCATTTCCTTTCCTAGATTTATTGGGGTTCTTTTTTGGGGGGCGGTGGCCCCGGGTGGGGCGCACCGCTGGGGGGGTTACTGGGGGCGGGTTTTGCGTTTGCGGTGGAGGAGACAGGCGGCGGTGAGGGCCAGGGTGAGGCCCGCCAGGCGGAGGGGTGCGGTGCCGGTGCCGCCGGTCTGGGGGAGCTGATACTTGGGGGAATCCAAGGTATTGCGTATCACAAGGGTGCCGGACTGGATGGGGGCAAGCTCGTCGGGGAAGCAAGGCACGGTCGACAAATCATCGGGTGGGGTTTCAGCGCTTCCGTATGTCGCCTTGTATCCGGCTTTTTCGGGGATGGTTTCCTGGACGTAGTAGGAGTAGGTGTAGATTGTATTCTCTTTGTACTCCATGGCCAGGAGGTTCAAATTCGGAACGTCCTTGCTGTTCCATGTCCAGTTATGGGCCTTTGTCACCTGGTAGGTGCCCACGGTGGTGGTTTCACCTGCTCCGTCTCCGGCCTTGGCAATGCGGTAGAGTGTAAAATCTACGCTGTCCGTCCCGGCGGGAGCGTCTGTGCTTGTGTCCAGGTGGTTGAACCACTGCTTGTTCACCTGGATTTCGGTGGGCTTTTTCTCGGTGGTGTTGGTGACGGTAATCTCGCCACTATGCACCGGGGGGCTATAGGTGACGGTATAGTAGTCGCTGGGCTTCTCTACTACGAAGTAGGTGTAGTATTTCCCATCCGCACCCCCAGGGAGATTGGACTTGCTCCATGTCCAGCCGCCGTCCTTAGTCAGGGTGTACTCCCCTTCCAGTTCGAGCTGCGGATAATGTCTCACGTCGTCATCATAGGCCACATTCTCCTGGAAGTTCCGTTCTGCCTCGGTAGGCTCTTCATCCCACACCTTGCGGATGAGCTTGAAGTTCACCGTTTCCAGCTCGTCCCAGTTGCCCAGGCCCGCCCAGATTTTGTTCACCGTGACACTGACATCCGCCGGTGGAGGCGGCAGGGTGTTGGTAACCGTAATGGTACCGGAGGTGATGGCTACCGGTTTTCCATCCTTGGAGGGGCTGTAGGTGACTCCATAATTACCACTGTTATTTTCTCTGACATAGTAGCTGTACCAGACCTCCTTGCCATCCTTTGTTTCATGGACGGGGAGTTTCTTCCCGGTGTCCCTCTCGTATTGCCCACTGTGCCAAGTCCAGTTGTTGGCGGCGCTCAGGGTGATGGTGTAATCAAGTTGCGTTTCCTGATACTCTGTACTCGGTGTGGAGCCGCCGGTGGTGGGGGAGGAAGTGCCTGTTTCAGGGGAAATTACATGTTGGATCTTATCAGCAGTTGTGCCGCACTGGATTTCCATCGTGAAGTTAAAGGTAGCATCCGCACGGAACGTGTAGGTATTTCCGTTAACTGTTTTGGCGACATCCCAGGAATTCCACCAAAAACCGCCTTTCCCCTCAACATAGGCTTTTGCGTCTGCTGTACAGTAGTCCGGTAATGTAACGGTAACCTCTACTGCGCTACCTTTTTTCACTGTCTTAGGAACAACGCAAACATCGCCAGAGTTTCCAATGCTTGCGCTTGATGTAATCTTTACTGTAACCGTTGATGTACTAATCAAAGGATCGTTTACAACCACATCCTGCTGCTTTTCCGTGGCAATCTGCCACAGCTCCAATTCCACGCTGCCGGTCTGGGATGCTGTGACATCTTGGCCAGTGTGACTCAGCCAGCGCTTTATAACGCTGAATTTGGCGCTGTCGGGGACGTTGGCGATATCCTTGGAGGCACCCTGCTGGGACAAATCAATGGCATCCTGGGTCAGTGCCGAATCCAGCCCCTCGGGTAAATTTCCAAAGTGGAATTTCACGCTGGGGGGTGTGGCGGGGATGGAGTAGCCCGGTGCCGCCTGGGTTTCTACCAGGCGATAGAGTATGCCCTCTTGGAAGCCATGGGCCGGGTCAACACTGACTTTTCCGTAGGCATCCGTGACATAATCCGTGAAGGTTTGCTCATTCTTTTTCAGCTGCACAGGTGTCGTGCTCCATTGCTGCGTGGCAGGGTCATAGGCAAACACCTGAAAATGGGTATTCGCAATTGCCACGGCGCTGTTGCCCTCTTCTACCTTGGTGATGGTGAGGACACGGCCTGTGGTAACTGAGCCCTGGGTATCGGACTGGCTCCAATTCTCGGAAACCTGCTTCTCTTCCTGGGTTTCAATTGGTTTGGTATTGAGATAGACCTTGTTACTGGCCTTAACCTGGAAACTGTCGCCTGTATGCTGCACCAGCTGATAGGAGTACTTCAAAATCAGGGGTGTGCTGTCCGGAACCTCCATGCGGAGAATCTTCGTGACATCTGCAAAGGGGGCAATTGCGCCGGGGTCATCCTCGTCCGCTGTCCAGCGCCAATCCGTTATCTCTTGGCCCTGGGTCAGGTTTCCGCTGGCATCCTGCTCTGCCCTATACAGCTTGACACTTCCCCGCAGCAGCTCATAGGCCACGTTGGCACCGCTGCGCTCCGGATTATAGATGAATTCATCCGTTACATAGAGCTTGGCGCTTCCCGGCTGCAATTCCTCGCCTTTGGGATTGATGGTAACCGTATAGTCAATGGTTTGGCTATTCTTGTTCCATACGCCGCCCTTGGTAAGGGACTTCAGGACAGGCTCTTCCGTCCGGTTGTCCCAGCTCTGGGTCTGGGAGGTGGGGGTCAGCGTTATCTCACCCATATCACCCTCGGCCTTGTTTTCCAGGCTGCCGGTGAGATTGGCATTCAGGTATTCCTCTTCCACCTTACAGTTCAGCTTGATTTCAAAGGCGGTTCCCGGGGTAATTTCTTGCCCATCGGGGGCGGTTATGGTCACATCCAGGATATAGGGGTCTTCCTCCCCTTCCCCGGACTTCTGGAAACTGCCGGTGATGGTGTAGGTATCCAGGGTGTCCGATATCGTGGAAGTCAAGGTGAGTGTCTTTTGCTGCCAGTTTTTTTCTTCTTTTATCGTAGCGGACAGAACATCCACATGCAGGGGGAGGGTATCTTTGATGTGGAGGGTAGATGTTTTGGTCATGGTGCCGACCACCGCCTTGATGGTCCAGCTCAATTCGCCATTGAAATCCTTAAAGGCGTTTTCCGTAGACTGACCGTTGGTACCCAGCTTCTGGAAGGAGTTCGGTTTGATTTCTGTATAGGCATCAACCTGCTTATCCCGGTAGAAAGCCCTGTTTTTGAAACTGGTTGCTGTAGAATCCTGGGGCACGTAGGTTTTATACTTCACAACCAGCTTTTCGCTACCGGTCAGTGTTGCTGTGTCACAGGGATTCTTCAACATTTTGAGCTTCATGACGCTGCAATGTTCTGTCTCCGTCTGGCCAGTGGCGCTGGTATTTTTCCAGAATACCAATTGATAGTCAGTGTCACGAGCCAACAATGTATTCTGATAGAAAACTTCTACACTGCTCTTATCGTAGAAATGGTTGCCATCCCCATCTTTCCAATCGGGATTTGTGTAGTCTTCCAGCTCGAGCTCCGTAGGAAGCCCATCCTTGGCAACGGTGACGGTGACCTCCCATTCCATCACAATTCTGCCCTGGTCATCGGTGGCCCGGACATACTTCTTTTCCAGGTTGCCGGAGTTGGAGTGTGCCTCAGAGGTGGCTATCTTGCCGCCGATTTTGGCGGTATTTGACACTTTGTGGGTGCCGAAGGTTCCGAAATCCTCAGGGACAGGGGTATCATAGGTCAGGGTAATCTTTTTTCCGTTGGCGGCTTCTGTAAAGGTGAGCTTGCCGTCTTCCCCGATGGTGAAATAGGCAGAGTAATCCGTTTGGTCAACATCGTCCACCTGCACCCGGAGGTTCAAGCTGTCTTTATTGGCCATCATCATGGTATCTTCCAGGGTTTTTCCGGCAATACTCTGCTTGTTTTTATTCACCGTGACCGTCCAGGAAATGACGGGATTCTGGCTGTTGAGCATACTGTCATTCCAGTTGTTGCTTTTTTCAACATCCGGTGTCAGGGGGTTATTGGGGTCATCTTCCCCATAGGCTTTCGTCTGGATGGTCTTCTCCACCTCCAGGGGCAAGCCGCCGCCCTCGGGGGTAGAGGAGGCTTTGACGGTGTTGCCAACCTGGGTGCCGCCTGGTAGCTTGCTGCCCAGGGAGTAGACATATTCAATTGTGTGCTTGTCCCATCCGTTCAGCTTGTCCAGACCTTTCACATTTAGGGTCAGGGTGCCGTTGTTGTTTTGATAGGTGTACCGGTCTGCGGGTATGACTTGTTCGTCCACTTTGATGGATTTCAGGCCGGTTACATTTGCGCCGGTGATGGTCATCGTATCCGTGATATCAATCTTTCCGGGTGTGCCTTCATTGGACTGGCCGCTAACGGTGACCTTGTAGGAGAGCTCAGAGCCACCGGCGGAGATGGAATAAGCACCCTCTTTTTTCACTGACATGGAGCCGGAGTTGGTATGGCCATCCGGATATTTTATATTATCTGCACCGACTATCAGTTCTACTTCCCCATCCATAGGGTATTTGATGCTTCCATCATTGTCAGCAAACTTTTTGTCTATGCTGCCATTCAGTGAGAGGTTGGTATGGATGGTACCACTGGCTTTTTCAACATAATCCTGATGGTAAGTAACGGTGAGGTAAACCTTTCCGTCGCTTTGCTTTGTGAGGGTATATGTACCTGCTTCGGTGCCGCCGTCCATTAGCTTATGGGTTGTATTCATTATTTCCGCACCGGCACCGAGCTCACCCAGGCACATGGTAAAGGTTCTGCCGCAATCTGTGCCGTCAGTCCCATTGGTGATGTAGCCCTTTCCATTTTGCTGGGCAACCGTCAAGGAATAGGAAAGCGCCAGATTGATATTGTATTTATTCTCGTTAGGAACGTACTCCGTTGGATTGCTGTTTACAGTGATTGATGGTGCCACCTTCACCAGCTCCACAGGCCCGGCGTTCTCTGCGACAGCGGCAGGGGCGGCGCGGGCCAGAAGCATGACAGGGGCCTGGGGCTCCTCTTCCTGGGTGGGTTCCTGGGGTTCGGTAACGGTCTCGGGCTGGGTGGGTTCCTGGGGTTCGGTAGCTTCCTCAGGCTGGGTAGCTTCCTCGGGAAGGGTAGCTTCCTCAGGCTGGGTTACTTCCTCGGAAAGGGTAGCTTCCTCGGGCTGGGTTACGTCCTCGGGCTGGGTAGCTTCCTGGGGTTCGGTAACGGCCTCGGGCTGGGTAACCTCCTGGGGCTGGGTAGCCTCCTGGGGCTGGGTAGCCTCCTGGGTGGCTTCCTGAATACTATTCAAAAATGCCTGGTGGGAGGAGATGCAGGACTCGGTATGGGTATGCTCCTGCTGCTGGCAGGTGAGGGTATAGCAGGCGGCGGTATGGCGGTGCTCCGGGAGCTCCTGCTGGCCGCAAATCAGCTCCGGCGTGAACTCGGCGGGGCAGCAATCCTGGCCGTGGGTATGTCCCTGGGTTTCGGCCAGGGTACAGGTCAGTTCACCCTCGGTATAGCAGGCATCCTCATGCGCATGGGGCGCGGCCTCCGCCAGGCCGCAGGTGGGCTGGGCCTTGGAATAGCAGTCCGGGGTATGGCGGTGGAGGGTCTGCTGCTTCAGGGTGCAGGTGAGGTTGCCATCGGCATCGTAGCAATCGGGCTTGGTATGGGTATGGGTATAGGCCTCCTGCTTGCCGCAGGTGAGGCGGTAGCAATCGGGGGTATGGGTATGCTCCTGCAAGCCGCAGGAATACCCCTCCTGCTCCATGGTGATGGCGGGCAGGATGAGGGCGTAGGTGGTGCAGAACACCACCAGGGCAGCAAAGCAGACCACCAGATTGCGCCAGAGGGTACGCTTCTTCCTCTGCTTGGCAAGGGTGCTGAACTGATGCAGGTTACTCATATCGAAAACTCCCTTCCGACTGAAAACTTTTATTTCACCGGGCCGAAGGACGAAAACGGCCAGACACGATAGACGATTTTGCCGACAATCTGCTCTTCGAAGACGCAGCCGACGGTGGTGCTGCGGCTATCCACCGAGGTGGAGCGATGGTCACCCAGGACGAAGATACGGCCATCGGGGACCTGGTAGGGCAGCTGGATATCACACTCGCCCAGGGCTTTCTCGGTGAGGTAGGGCTCGTCCAGAAGGGTGCCGCCCACGTAGACATTGCCCTGGTCATCGATGTTGACCCACTCGCCCTGGAAGGCGATGACACGCTTTACCAGTATCTTATTATTATAATAGAAGCTCACCACGTCGCCCCGGCTGAAATTCATCCCCTTGACGGAGACAACCACGTCACCCTCGCTGAGGGAGGGGGTCATGGAGCTGCCGTAGATGCGAAGCACCGGCAGCAGGAGGGTGGCCACCAGGACGGCCACCGCCGCCACGGTGAGCAGGGCATAGACCGTGCTGCGGATGACGCTGCGATAGCGGCGGTTATACTGGACCCTGTCCAGCTCTTTGCGAAGACGGTCGGCGCCGGGATTTTCCAAAGGTTTTTTCATAGGGGCCTACCTTCTTCCGAAGAGGGGGCTGCGGGCAGCGGGCTGCTCCGGGGCCGGGGGCTGGGGGGCACAGGTCTGCTCCAGGAGGCGGGCGCAGAGCTGGCGGGTCTTCTCTTCCAGCTGCCGGCACTTTTGGCGGGTTTCGGCTTCCTGCTGGGAGGCGGCGGCCAGGGTATCCTGGGCCTGGCGCAGGAGCTGGTCGGCCTGGTCCTGCTTCTGGCGGATGCTCTCCAGATATCGGTCGGCGGCATCCTGGGCCTGGGTGAAGACACCGCTGAGGCCCAAGGCAGCCTCGGCAATGGAGCCGGAATTCTCCAGGGTGATGGTGCGGCGGGAAAGCTCCTGCTCCAGCTGGGAAATCCGGGCGGTGAGGCGCTGGTTTTCCTCGGTCTGGTCGATGAGGAGCTTGAGCAGGTCCACACGATTCAGTTTTCTTACTTCTTTATCCGTCATGGTGGGTCTCCTGCCTACAATAGAATTGGGGGGCAAAAAAGCTGCCATGCATAACACACTGGTGTTCCACGGCAGCTGGCTGGGTCGGTGACCCCCTATAGTTTTGTGTCCTCCCCTTGCGAAGAGTTTGCTAAAAGAGGGCCCGGGAGGTGGACTTTTGGGCGCTGCCGCACCGGGTACTCTATCGGTATCAAATTGTAATAACTTTTATTAGGGCTATTGTACCTTCTTTCCACCAAAAAATCAAGGGTTTTCAAAAGACACATTGCACAAATATTTATCTTCGTTTTGCACATTTTATACAAGTAAACTTATTCTTTTCACGGTTTTAATTCGTTTCAGAAATGCTATTTATGGGTATCACCAAGAGAGGAATGTGCAAAAATGTGTTCATTAGTCAATGATGTGAGACCGTAAAAAAGGAAAGAGTTCTAGAATTAGCAGAACGTTTTTTCGGACTCCAACTCCAGACGTTTTTGTATCGGCGATTTCCAGTTCAAGACTGACA
>Ga0129313_1000273_pt1 | contig 49403 bp, 43 predicted proteins | sample O1105metagenome_FD_94436 | JGI IMG/M metagenome (GOLD analysis project Ga0129313, IMG submission 94436) | Orangutan group fecal microbial communities from fecal samples from Wisconsin, USA - O1105 metagenome | ecosystem: Host-associated > Mammals > Digestive system > Large intestine > Fecal...
CACAGAAGTTAAGCTCACTTGTGCCGAAGATAGTTAGCTGGAAACGGCTTGTGAAAATAGGTAGTCGCCGACTTGAACAGAAAGCTCTGAGATGTATGTCTCAGGGCTTTTTTGTTGCGCTTTGCAAGATATTGCCGCATTTTTTGTGCAATTGGAATAGGGCATAATACTTGACAAAGGCACTACTATGCAATACAATGTAGATAAGCTACTACGCATTACATACTAGCTGAAAGGAGGGATCACCGGTGGAAAACAACACACAGCTGCTCAAGGGTGTTTTGGAATACTGCGTTTTGAAACTTATCAGCAGAGAGCCGACCTATGGCTATGAGATCGTCATGAACCTGAAGCAGGTAGGCTTCTCCGATTTAAGCGAAAGCACACTGTACCCGCTTCTCTTGCGGTTGGAACAGCAGGGAAAGGTTACGGTAGAACGCAGACCTTCCCCTAAAGGACCGAGCCGGAAATACTATGTTGTAACGGAAGAGGGGCGGCAGTCGCTTCTTGACTTTCGGCAGGACTGGGGACAGCTATGCCAGCTGGTGGAAAGAGTTTTTAAGGAGGAGCCAGATGAATAAGTATTTTGCATTGCGAAAGGCAAACCGGATGCGCACCAGGCTGCTGACCGAAAAAAGTCAGGAGCAGCTTAAAGAAGTGATCCGCTATTTTTGGCGGGTCAGTTGGGACTTTTGCGGCATTGAGCTTGTACGCAGTGATCTGATCGATATAGCCATTCATGCCAATGGGGAGGATCGGGAGCTGTTTCAGTCCATTTCGGACGCTAAGACCTTTGTGGAGGAGGTCAAGCCGAGTCTGAAGACGCTGAGTGTCGGGGATTACTTCTGGTTTATTGCACCGCTATATTTCTTTTTCGAGTGGGGTGTAGAGGGTGTGCTGCTCTACCCGGTGATAGGAAATTGGGTCTTTGAACTTTCGGTAGGCTATCTGATGCAGCTCGTTGTTGCAGTGACCGCCTTTTGCATACTGTTCCGCCGCATGATGGAACAGGTAGGCTTTCCTCCGCAGGAGCACTGGATGAAGTATATGGGGTGGTTGGCACTTTATATTGTGGTGCTGTACGGGACGGGCTGGTTCTTTACCAGAATCGCCGGTGCGGTGGTGCTGCTGCGGCTTCCGATCCTTCAGTATTCCATCTTCTGCCTGATTCTGGGCGGTGGACTGTATGCCATACATTTTTGGAGATACGGAAAGGACCCACGTTTGAGCACACGGCTGTAAAGCAAAAAGCAGACCCGTCTCACTGTGCATTACAGGGGGCGGTTTACAGTGATAAGATCGCAGCTTTGAGAAAAGCGTTGTCTTTTTCCGGGGGACGTGGTACTATGAACGCAGATCACACAAAAAGGGGATGACGGGATGGAACAGAAGGGGCTTTTACATCTGTACTACGGGGACGGCAAAGGCAAGACCACTGCCGCCATGGGGCTTGCCCTGCGCAGTCTGGGCAGCGGCAGGCGAGTGGTCATCGTGCAGTTCCTCAAGGGAGGAAGAAGTGGGGAGATCCCGCTGTTGGAACAGCTGGGGGCAAAGGTGTTCCGGGGCAAGGCAGGGCAGAAATTTGTGTCCCGCATGACCCCGGAAGAAAAGGCACAGACCCGTGCCCTGCAGGACAGGAACCTTGCTGCCGCAATGGCAGAGGACGCAGACCTGCTGATCCTGGACGAGGCAGGCAGCGCCTGGGAACTGGATATGGTGGATAAGGAGCTGCTGCAAAGGGCAGTGCTGCAGCGTCCTGCCGGACAGGAATGCGCCCTTACCGCCCATGGGGCACCGGACTGGATGCGGGACGCCGCCGACTATATCACCGAGATGCAGTGCCAGCGCCACCCCTATCAGAGAGGCATTGCTGCCCGGCAGGGCATTGAGTACTAAAATCCTGTCTTTACAGAAGGTTGTGCAGAGTCTGAAAGCCATCTCCCCGGAACCGGCATGACATAGCAAGGAACCATGTGCGCTCACATCGGCTGAAAAAGCCCTGTGAGCGCTTTTGTTCTTTCGATAAGGGTCTTTGCCGTCTGAAAGGGAAAGCGGCTTCCTGCGCTTCACCGGGGTCAACCAGACCGCAGGCAAATTACAGATCACCCGGATGGTCGAAGTGGGCTGCCGGTTTGTGGAGCCCACCGTAAGCCATCTGCCAGAGCCTTTGCAGACTTTGCAAAAGCCACCGGTAGCAGGGCAGCGTGAAAGAAAACAAAAATCCCGCAGAATCCGGCGGTTGTACGCTGGATTCTGCGGGTTCTACCGCATTGCGGGTGGTGGAGGCGATGGGAGTCGAACCCATGTCCGAAAAGAGTTCAGTGCAGGTGTCTCCGGGTGCAGGCGATCTACAACATTCCCGCCGCGTCACGCCGATCGTCAGGCTAACGCTTTGGTAGCTTCATGAGTTCCTGCCGGTCCGCAAAGCTTAGGTCCGTTCAGGTGCTGTGTCTAAAGGACGCCCCGACCCCACACGACACAAGAGTGGGCGGAACGCGCAGCACTCAGGCTGCGAGCAACTGATAATTGTTGTTGTCAGTTAATTTTTTGGAGGAGTTATAGAGCAGTTCCCCCACTGCTACCCGCTGCCCAGACCTCTCTCCCCCCGTCGAAACCTTTACGCCCCCATAAAGCACGCCTTGCGGCGCGCAGAAAGCTTTGGGATCCTGTAGGAAGTAAGTCTGATGGAATCAATAATACTTGCCGTTGGACTTGACGGCACGGTCGATGGAACGCTTTGCATCCCGCTGGGCTGCATCGGCGCGCTTGTCGTAGAGCTTTTTGCCCTTGCACAAGCCCAGTTCCATCTTGACCCGTCCATACTTGAAATACAACGAAAGCGGCACCAAAGTGTAGCCCTGCAGCTTGCATTGTTGGTGCAGCCGCCGGATCTCTTTTTTGTGTGCCAGCAGACGCCGGACCCGCAGGGGGTCCTGATTGAAGATGTTGCCGTGGTCATAGGGGGTGATGTGCATGCCTTTTACCAGCAGCTCACCGTCCTCGATGTCCACCCAGCTGTCCTTGAGATTGACGCCGCCGGCACGCAGGCTCTTGACCTCGGTGCCCTTCAGCTCCAATCCGGTTTCCAGCGCTTCCAGAACAAAGTATTCGTGGCGCGCTTCACGGTTGGTGGCAATGGTTTTGGTTGCCGGACGCTCTTTGGCGGGTGCCATGGTGCGCGCCTCCTTTCCTTGTTGCTTTGTTGTACAAGTATACCATTTTTTTGCGGATTTGCAAGTACAGAATCTGAAAAAAGTGTAAATCTTTTCCAGATGCCCTGGACTTACAGTTCTCCGCGACCGGACAGAGCACGGTACAGGGTGGTCTCGTCGGTATATTCCAGACTTCCGCCCACCGGCAGACCGTAGGCGAGGCGGGTGGTCTTGATGCCCAGCGGCTTGATGAGCTTGGCAAGATACATTGCCGTTGCTTCACCCTCCACAGTGGGGTTCATTGCCATGATGACCTCTTTTACCTTGTCGTCGCCCAGCCGTGCCAGCAGCTCCTTGACGCTGAGCTGCTCTGCACCGATGCCGTCCATGGGGCTGAGGAGCCCGTGGAGCACATGGTACAGTCCGTGGTATTCCCGGGTGCGCTCAAACGCCTGCACGTCCCGGGGGGTCTCCACCACGCAGATGACCGAGGGGTCCCGCTTGGAGCTGGCGCAGATGGGGCAGACCTCTGCTTCGGTGTAGTTCTGGCAGATGCGGCAGCGGTGGAGTCTGGTGTGGGCGTTGCGGATGGCGTCGGCAAGAGCGGAGGCGTCCTCATCGGACATGCTCAGCACCTGATACGCCATGCGGGTGGCGCCTTTGCGCCCGATGCCGGGAAACTTACCAAATTCCTCGATGAGCTTCTCCAGCGGGGCTGCGGTATAGCCCATGTTCCTTCCTCCTGCGGATCAGAGACCCGGAATGTTCATGCCGCCGGTGAGCTTGCCCATCTCTGCCTCGGCGGTGTCGTCCACCTGCTTTACCGTTGCGTTCACGGCAGCGGCAACCAGGTCTTCCAGCATTTCGATGTCATCAGGGTCCACAGCCTCGGGCTTGATGGAGATGGACAGCACCTCGTGCTTGCCATTCATCTTTACGGTGACCATCTCGCCGGAGGCGCTGCCGGTGTACTCGGCGGCTTCCAGCTCAGCCTGCTTTGCCTTCATATCCTCCTGCATCTTCTGAGCCTGACGCATGAGGGCGTTCATATCGGGACGACCGAAACCTGCGGGCATTCTTGCTTTCATAGTATTGGTTCTCCTTTTTATTCTTAGTACCCGGCGGGCAATGGCTGTGCAATGTCCCTCGCCTTTGGGGCGAGCCGGTGCAGCACCGGAGCGGGTCTTTTTCCTTGTTTAATGTTTTTTGCGGGTGGAATCCTCTATGGATACCTCCAGCCCCAGTTTTTCCAGTGCGTGGAGGGACTGCTCCGCATTGGAGACAGTCTTGCCGGCGGTCTTGAGTTCATAGGGACCGATGGGCACCGCCACACCGGACACCTGAGCAATGAGCTTTTTGATGAGCCGCTGGCTGTCCTTGTTGGCGCGGATAAAATCCCGGAAGGTCTTGCCCCCGTCGATGAGCACCCGGGTGCCGTCGAAGTAGGCGCGGGACTTCCGCAGGTAGGTGTAGAGCATGGGGTCCACGTCCTGCAGCTTCTGCACCACCTGTGCCCACTGGGGATAGGGGTTGACCCCCTCCTGTGCCACCACCCGGGGCTTTGCCAGCACCGGGTCTGCCGGGTTTTCCGGCGCTGTGGGCACCGGCTCCTGCGTCGGTGCCGGGATCTCTTCCGGCAGGGGAACCGGTTGGGGCGGGGGAGTGGGCTGTGCTGCCGGGGCGGGTTCGTCCCAGGGCAGCACACCTTCTTCCGGCTGCACCGGCGGTTCCTCCGGCAGGGGAGGGAAGTCCTGCGCCGGGGCGGCAGGCTCCTGCGGTGCGGGGGTCTGGGGCGGCTCTTCCGCTATCACCGCCGGTACGGGGGCGGGGACAGGCTGGGGCGGCGCTTGCTGCACTGCCGGGGCGCTGACAAAGGGCTGTACCGGAGCACTGGCAAAGGGACGGGGCGCTTCCGGCTGGGGGGCGGCAGGGCGGACGGTCTGCACCACCGTCTGGGTCTGAGGCGGCTCCGAAAGGCTGAACAGGGCAAGCTCCAGCTCAATGCGCTGGTCGCTGCCCCGGGTCATGTGCTCCAGAGCGGTGCCCAGTGCCCGGATGGCACGGATGGCTTCCCGCTGTCCCAGCTGAGGACCCTTTTGCAGGTACAGTGCCTCTTCTTCCGGGGAGACCCCGGACAGCAGGGACTGCCCACCGGGCAGGGCTGCCAGCATCAGGGCACGGTAGTGGGCGATAAGCTCCTCGGTGAGACGTTTGACGTCCACCGACTGCTGCCGCAGCTGCGCCAGCTGTGCCAGTGCCGCTGCGCCGTCCTGCGCCTCGATGGCGTCCGAGATCCGGAACAGATAGCTGCGGTCGGTGACGCCTGCCATGCGGCGGACCACATCGGCGTCGATTTTAGCGGTGACACCGGCACAGGTGTCCAGAATGGACAAAGCGTCCCGGAGGGCACCATCTGCCAGACGGGCGATAAGCTCCGCACCCTCCGGCGTCAGCTCCAGCTTTTCTTCCCCGGCAATGTACTCCACCCGGCGGGCAATGTCCTCCGGACCGATGCGGGTAAAATCGTACCGCTGACAGCGGGAAAGAATGGTGGCGGGCACCTTCTGGATCTCGGTGGTGGCAAGGATGAAGATGACGTGGGCAGGAGGCTCTTCCAGCGTCTTCAGCAGAGCGTTGAAGGCTGCCGTGGACAGCATGTGCACCTCGTCGATGATGTATACCTTGTACCGGCAGGCGCTGGGGGTGTAGGCGGTCTCGTCCCGCAGGTCCCGGATGTCGTCCACGCCGTTGTTGGAGGCGGCATCCATCTCCACCACGTCCAGCAGGCTGCCGTTGTCGATGCCTTTGCAGATCTCGCACTCCCCGCAGGGGTCTCCGTTGACCGGATGCAGGCAGTTTACCGCCTTGGCAAAGATCTTGGCGCAGGTGGTCTTGCCGGTGCCCCGGACGCCGGTAAAAAGGTAGGCGTGTCCCACCCGGTCTGCGGTGATCTGGTTTTTCAGGGCGGTGACGATGGCACGCTGCCCCACCACATCTTCAAACCGCTGGGGTCTCCACTTGCGGTATAAGGCACGATACATAGGGACACCCTCCTTTCCGGGCAAATAAAAAGGACAGCGCTGTGCGGGGAGTTGTCCCCGCCCTGCGTAGCTCGGCATACGGATGCAGGCGATCTGAAACGCACAGAACACGCTGCTTAAGGCTGCTTGGTTCCCCACCTGACCTGGTTCACTGCGGCTCCATCGTACAGGACCCGCATCCGTATGCCGAACCACGCCGCAGGCGCTGTCCGGTGCACTCTCTGGAGTGCTAAGATATTGTACCACATTTGCCACCGGATTGCAAGAGGAGGCGGTGGTTTCCATGGTTTTTCCCCACAACAAAAAACTCCGGGATGATCCGCAGACCACCCCGGAGTTTTATCGGTTTAAAGGGACCGCTGACAGGTTAGGACTGGCAGGCGGTGATGAGGCTCATCTTGTAGACCTCGTCGGCGTTGCAGCCGCGGGACAGGTCGTTGATGGGAGCGTTTAGACCCTGCAGGATGGGACCGTAGGCAGCGTAGCCGCCCAGACGCTGTGCGATCTTATAGCCGATGTTGCCAGCCTCGATGCAGGGGAAGATAAAGGTGTTTGCCTGACCTGCCACCTTGCTGCCCTTGCACTTGACCTGTGCCACCTCGGGAGCAACGGCTGCGTCAAACTGCAGCTCGCCGTCCACAGCCAGCTCGGGATCCATTTCCTGTGCCTTGATGGTGGCGTCGTGGCTCAGTGCCACGGTGCCGCCCTTGCCGGAGCCCTTGGTGGAGAAGCTCAGCACAGCCACCTTGGGGTCGATGCCAAACAGCTTTGCGGTGCGGGCAGTTTCCACAGCCACCTCGGCAAGCTTGGAAGCAGCAGAGATCTTGACCTCGCCGGTAGCCTTGTCCACGGTATCGGTGTAATCGATGTTGACGGCGCAGTCGCCCATGGCAATGCGCTTCAGACCCTCTTCGCCGCAGTCACGGTCCAGGATAAAGCAGGAGCTCACCAGATGTGCGCCCTTCTTGGTCTTGACCAGCTGCAGAGCGGGACGGATGGTGTCGGCGGTGGAGTAGGTAGCGCCGCCCAGCAGGCAGTCAGCCTTGCCCATCTTTACCAGCATGGTGCCAAAGTAGTTGGACTTCTTCAGCAGAGCAGTGCACTCCTCAGGGGACTGCTTGCCCTTGCGCAGCTCCACCATGGTGTTGACCATCTCGTCAAAACCGGCGTAGTTCTCGGGATCCACGATCTCGGCAGCGGAAATATCAAAATTACCGGCGGCGGCAGCAGCCTTGCACTCTGCCTCGTTGCCCACCATGACGACCTTCAGCACGCCCTCAGCAAGCAGCTTGCTGGCAGCCTCCAGAATGCGGGGGTCATTGCCCTCGGTGAAAACGATCGTCTTGGGATTTGCCTTCAGCTGTGCTACCAGCGGTGCAAACATATCAGCCATTGTGATTACCTCCGAAATAACTTTCCAATACTATGTATCCTTCGTGTGTTGGACACAAGGATGCCTTTCTTCCCTATTTTAGCACACACGGCAAAAAGTTCAAGACAAAACTGTGTTTTTGTGCTATATTTTAAAAGAAAACCGCTTTTAATTTGTGAATAAATTATCATACCAGACGGGGAGGAAGATCGGACCATGGATTGGCAAACGTTACAGACCGAATGCGCCGCCTGCACCCGGTGCGAGCTTTGCACCAGCCGCACCAATGTGGTGTTTGGGCAGGGGGCAACGGACGCCGAGGTGCTGTTTGTGGGGGAGGGACCCGGACAGAGCGAGGATGAACAGGGGCTGCCCTTTGTGGGACGCAGCGGGCAGCTGCTGGACAAGTACCTGTTTGCCATTGATCTGGACCGGCAAAAGAACTGTTACATCGCCAACATCGTAAAGTGCCGCCCGCCCCAGAACCGGGACCCTCTGCCGGCAGAAAGTGAGGCGTGTATGCCTTGGCTCCGGGAGCAGTTCCGGCTGCTGCAGCCAAAGATCGTGGTCTGTCTGGGACGGGTCGCCGCCCAGCGGATGATTCGCCCGGATTTCTCGGTCACCAAGGAGCACGGGCAGTTTGTGGAAAAGAACGGCGTCCTGTTTATGGGCACCTTCCACCCCGCCGCCCTGCTGCGGAACCCCCGGAACAAGCCCGATGCCTTTGCGGACTTTGCAGCGCTGCGGGAAAAAATCGGCGAAGTGTGTCAGCATACCTATAAAGAATAAGGACCTGTGAACCGCCGCCGCCTCTTTTGCATATGGTAAAGCAAAAGAGAGGTGTTTTGCGGATGAATGGAGCAAATCATGAGCCGGTGGATTTCTTTCTGGGCACCACTACCCCCGCCGGGTTCAAAGGGTATTTTCAGTCCCTGCGCCGGGAGCCGGGGATGCAGATGGTCCTGCTCAAAAGCGGTCCCGGCTGCGGCAAATCCACCCTGATGAAGCAGTTGGCGCAGCAGGCGCAGCGGCAGGGGGAGCCGGTGCAGCGGATCCACTGTGCCAGCGACCCGGACAGTCTGGACGGGGTGATCCTGCCCCGGCGGCGGTGCGCCGTGGTGGACGCCACCGCACCCCATGCCATGGAGCCGGAGGCACCCGGGGCAGAGGAACAGGTGGTGAGCCTGTACCACACTATCCGTGCGCCGGAACTGCAGGCGCACCGGCAGGAGATAACCGACCTCTTTGCCCGCAACGCAGCCCTGCGCCGCCGTGCCGCCCGGTACGTTGCCTCTGCCGGCAGCCTTCTGCTGGACAGCCGCCGTGCCCAGGCGTGCAATGCGGACTTTGAAAAGGTGCGCCGGTACGTAAAAAGACTGTGTGCCCGGCTGCTGCCTCCCACCGGAGGCACCGGCACCGAGGAGCTGCGGCTGCTGTCGGCAATGACCCCCAAGGGGGAGGTGTTCTGGCAGGGCACGGTGCAGACGCTGGCGGACCGGTATGTGGTGTTCCGGGATGAATACGGGGCGGTGTCCCGGCTGCTGCTGGAGCTGATCCACGCTCAGGCGCTGACCCGGGGCTACCATCTCATTACCTGCCCCTGTGCCATGCACCCGGAGGATAAGATCGACCACATCTTTATCCCGTCCCTCCGGCTTGCCTTCCTTACCGACAGCCCCTGGCACCCGGTGCGGCTGCCGGGGACTGCCGCCGTGCGGTGCACCCGGTTCGTGGACCGGGAGAACCTTGCCGCCTACCGTGCCCGGCTGCGGTTCAACCGCCGTGCCGCCGGAGAATTGCTGGAACAGGCAACGGCGCTGATGGCGCAGGCAAAAAGCTGCCACGATGAGCTGGAGACCTACTACCGGTCCGCCGTGGATTTTACCGCCGTGGACGCTGCGGCAAAGGACTGTGCCGCCCTGCTGGGGCTGGAATAAAACTGTTTTGCGGAGGTGAAAGGAATGTGCCGGATCCATCTGCCGGTGCGGCAGCTGGTGGAATTTCTGCTGCGCAGCGGCAGCATCGACAGCCGCTTTACCGGGTTTGACCGTGCCAACGAAGGGGCACGGATCCACCGCAGGCTGCAAAAAGCAGCGGGGGAGGGGTACGAATCGGAGGTATTCCTCACCGGGGAGTACCGGGCGGCGGGGCTCTGCTTTGTGGTGGAGGGACGTGCCGACGGCATTTTTGTGGAGGACACCGGCAGGACGGTCATAGACGAGATCAAGACCACCGCCGTGCCCTATGAGGAGATCCGGGAGGACCAGAACCCCTGCCACTGGGCACAGGGCATGGTGTACGGTGCCATCTACAGCCGGCAGAAGGAGCTGGAAGAGCTGGATGTGCGGCTCACCTACTACCAGATCGACACCGACCAGATCCGGCGGTTTGTGCGGCATTTTTCCCGGCAGGAGCTGGACGCCTTTTTGCAGCAGCTGCTGCAGCAGTATGCTCCCTGGGCACAGGGGCAACTGGACTGGGAGCGCCGCCGTGCCGACAGCCTGCAGGAGATGCAGTTCCCCTTTGAAAACTACCGCCCGGGGCAGCGTGCCCTTGCGGGGGAGATCTATCGTGCCTGCCGCACCGGCAGACAGACGGACCGGAAGACCGGCACCCGGCTGTTCTGTCAGGCACCCACCGGCATCGGCAAGACCATCAGCGCCATCTTTCCGGCGCTGAAGGCAATGGGGGAGGGCAGCGGAGAAAAGCTGTTCTACCTCACCGCCCGGAACACCACCCAGACGGCGGCAGAGGATGCCGTGGCACGGCTCCGTGCCGCACAGCCGGGGCTGTGCCTCCGCAGCGTGACCCTTACCGCCAAGGAGAAGGTCTGCCTCCACCCGGACCCGGAGGGGCACCCCGCCTGCCTGCCGGAGCTTTGCCCCTACGCCTGCGGCTACTACGACCGGCTGAAAGATGCCCTGTCCGCCCTGCTGGCAAGCCCCGGCTGCTTTGACCGTGCCGCCCTTGCGGCGGCGGCGCAGCGGTTTACGGTCTGCCCCTTTGAGCTGGGGCTGGACCTGAGCCAGTGGTGCGATGTGGTGGTGGGGGACTACAACTACCTCTTTGACCCGGTGGTGCACCTGAAACGGTTCTTTGACTCTGCCGGGGACTGGATCTTTCTCATCGATGAGGCGCACAATCTGCCGGACCGGGCACGTGCCATGTACTCGGCGCAGCTGGAAAAGACCAGCCTCACCGAGGCAAAGCGTGGTCTGGGCAGGGGCAAAAGCGCCCTCCGGACCGCCCTGAACCGTGCCGACAAGGCGATGCTGGCGGCACGCCGCAGCTGTGTCCGCCTTGCGCCCCTCTCCGGCAGGGACCCGGACCGGGCGGAGGAACCGGTCCAGACCAGCCTGCTGCCGGAAACGGAGCCTGCCCTGAGTCTGCCGCCGCCCCTGTACGCCCGGGAGGGCACCGTCTTTTTCAAGGAGCTGCCTGCCGCCCTCCTTGCCCCTCTGCGGGGCATCCTTGCGCCCTTGCAGGACTGGCTGGAGCAGAACCCGGAGGCAGAGGCGCACGCCGGGCTGCTGGAGCTTTACTTTGGGCTGCAGGACCTGCTGCGCACCGCCGAGCGGTACGACAGCCATTTTGTCACCCGGCTCACTGCCCGGGGCAGTCAGCTGGAATTGCAGCTGCTCTGTCTGGACCCTGCCCCCTTTGTGTCCGCAAGCCTTGCCACCGGGCGCAGCGCCGCCCTGTTCAGTGCCACCCTGACCCCGCCGGGGTTCTACCGCAGCGTGCTGGGCTGTACCGACGCCCGGGCGGTGGCGCTGGAAAGCCCCTTCCCCCGGCAAAATCTGGGGCTGTTCGGGCTGCCTTTCCTCTCCACCCGCTATCGGGACCGGCAAAGCAGCATCCCCGCCGTGTCGGATGCGCTGGCGCAGATGGCAAGGAGCCGCACCGGCAACTATCTGGCGTTTTTCCCCAGCTATGCCTACCTGCAGCAGGTCCATCAGGACTTTGCCGCCCGGTACCCGGACATCCCCACCCTTGTGCAGGAGACCGGTCTGGACGATGCCGCCCGGGAAGCATTTCTGGCAAAGTTTGCCCCCGACCCGGCGCAGACCCTGCTGGGCTTTGGGGTCATGGGCGGCATTTTTGGAGAAGGGGTGGACCTTGCGGGAGACCGGCTCATCGGCTGCGCCATCGTGGGGGTGGGGCTGCCGCAGGTAAATCCCCGGCAGGAGATGCTGCGGCGGTACTACGATGAGGAGCAGGGTGCAGGCTTTGACTATGCCTATCGCTTCCCCGGCATGAACAAGGTGCTGCAGGCGGCAGGACGGGTCATCCGCACCCCCCAGGACCGGGGGGTGGTGCTGCTGCTGGATGACCGCTTTGCCCTGCCGGAGTACACCAGACTTTTCCCGCCCCACTGGCAGCACATCCGCTATCTGGACAGCACCGCTGCCCTTGGAGCCGCCCTGAAGGAATTCTGGGCAGGATAAGAACACAAAAAGCCCGGGACGGCTGCCGTATAGCGCCGTTCCGGGCTTTGCTTTTACATTTTATTGACAGGCTCCCGGCTCAGAGGGTCTTGCAGAACTCCTTCAGGTAGGCGCGGAATGCCTCGCCGATCTCGGGATGTTGCAGTGCCAGTTCCACCTGTGCCTCAACCACCTTCAGCTTGTTGCCCATGTCGTAGTGCTTGCCGGTAAACTCCACGGCGGTCATGCCGCCCCGGGTGCGGGCGTACTCTGCCATGGCGTCGGTAAGCTGGATCTCGCCGCCGGCACCGGGCTTGGTGTTGGCAAGGATCTGGTAGATCTCCGGGGTCAGCAGCACACGACCCAGAATGGAATAGTTACTGAACTCCTGTCCTTTTTTGGGCTTTTCGATCATGTCATCCACAAAAAAGTAGTTGTCGTGGATGGGGGTGGTCTTCAGGCTGCAATAGCGGCTCACATCCGCCCAGGGCACCGCAGAGACACCGGCGGCGGGGCGACCAAACTCCTCGTAGGCACGGATCAGCTGGGCGCAGACCGGGTCCTCGCCCCAGATCACATCGTCGCCGTAGATCACCACAAAGGGGTCGTCCCCGGTAAAGGACTTTGCCATGCTGACGGCGTGTCCCAGACCAAGGGTCTGCTGCTGGCGCACAAAGTAGATGTTGGCAAGGTTGGCAATGCCAAGGCACTCTTCCAGCATCTTTTCCTTGCCGGGGGCGGCAAGCTTTGCCTCCAGCTCGGGGCTGCGGTCAAAATGGTCCTCGATGATGCTCTGGTTGCGGCTGAGGATGATCAGGATATCGGTGATGCCGGAGCGCACCGCCTCTTCCACCAGATACTGGATGGCAGGCTTGTCCACAATGGGCAGCATACCCTTGGGCATCGCCTTGGTGGCGGGCAGCACCCGGGTGCCCAGACCTGCGGCGGGGATGACAGCTTTGGTAACTTTTTTCATAATGTGGTCTCCTTATTGCTTCTGCCGCCGGTATGCTCCGGCGGCGGAGAATCAGCAGATGCCGCTGCCCGTGCAAGACGGCGGCAGAGATTCGGATACATTACACAAGGGCGTTGACAAGGCTGGAAAGGTCGGGACCCAGCAGCATACTGCAGCAGGCGCCCACCACCATCAGCAGCACCATGGAGCCCATGACGGCAGCCCAGCTTACGCCGCCCTGAGCGTGGAGCACCGCCCGGCGCTGTGCGGCATCGGGAAATTCCTTGCGGATACGGCGGATCTGGGCGGCGGCGCTTTTGCGGTAGAACCACTTGGCGTAGAGGGTGCGCACCAGCATGATGGCAAAGCTCAGCAGGTACACCGCCCGGGAAAGCACCGTCACGGCGGTGCTGCTGAGCGCCGGGGCAAGGGGACTGCCGCTGAGCTGCATCATCTGCAGCAGGGTGGGCACAAACAGCAGCAGCTCTGCCGCAAGAAAGCCAAAGGCAGGCTTCCATGCCTTGCGGTAGAAGAAGTAAAACGGTCCGAACAGCAGCGCCGACAGGCTGAAGGAGATCTTGGTGTGCTGCAGCTGCATCCGGCTGTAATCGCTCAGATACACCGGGGCGGCGGCACCGATGTAATCCGCCCAATCCCGGCTGGGGATGCCGTCAATGATCTCGTCCTTGCCAAACGCCGCCTGCATATTCTGACGCAGGGGGTCCATGGTCTGCCGCTCAAACTGGCGGTAGAAGCTGTCGTAGTCAAAGGTGCCGTTTTCCTCTTCCTGAGCAGCACGGCGGTCGTTGGGCTGGTCGGTGACCTCGGTGGGCAGCATTGCCCCGCAGCAGCGGCAGTTGGGCTCGCTGCGCAGGGTGCGCTCCCCGCACGCCGGACAGGTGCGCAGCTGGGATTCCTGATAGGGGAACTTCCACTCATAGCCCGCAGAATGGGCGGGGGCGTGGATGCACCGACCCAGCAGGTCGAAGCAGGTGCGATGATAGGGGGCACCGCAGTCCGGGCAGACAACGATATCGTCCTGCAGGGTCAGGGGCTTGCCGCAGCCCTCGCAGGGACAACCATAATATTTGGGCATGTTTTCCTCCTGTAATAGGGTTCATACTGGTATTATACTCCCCCGGGCATGAAAAGAAAAGGCAAAAATCTTCAAAATTCCGGCAAGATCGTATTTTCCTCTTTACTTTAACACAGATTCTCGGTATACTAATGAAGTATCTGTGTATAAACTGTATCTTTATCGATCACCAATTATAGATAGGAATCCCGAAACGAGAGGAACAAGAGAATGATTACCATTGACGAACTGAAAGTGCAGCTTGCCGAGTACGACAAGGCGGTCAAGGACCTGGAAGAGGCGCTGGCGATCGAGGCTTCCCGCAAGCGTGTGCAGGAGCTGGAGCACACCATGTCCCGCCCCGGCTTCTACGACGACGCAGAGCTGAGCAAGAAGGTCTTTGACGAAGTGGGCGACCTGAAGGGCAAGCTGAGCCGCTTTGAAAAGCTGCAGGGTCTGTACGATGACGCCGAGACCATGATCGAGATGCTGGACGAGGAGTACGACCCCGCCATGATCCCCGAGGCAGAAGAAGCAGTAAACGCCGTGGGCAAGGCAGTGGACGAGCTGCAGCTCATGACCATGCTGAACGGCGAATATGACCACAGCAACGCCATCCTTACCTTCCACGCCGGCACCGGCGGCACCGAGGCACAGGACTGGGCGGAGATGCTGTACCGTATGTACAACAAGTGGGCACAGGCACACGGCATGACTGTGGAGGTGCTGGACTACCAGGACGGCGACGAAGCCGGCATGAAGAGCGCTTCCATGATGGTAAAGGGTGCCAACGCCTACGGTCTGCTGAAGAGCGAAAACGGCGTGCACCGTCTGGTGCGTGTGTCTCCCTTTGACGCCAACGCCCGCCGCCAGACCAGCTTTGCTTCTCTGGAAGTTATGCCGGAGTTGGACAACACCATTCAGGTGGACATCCGCCCCGAGGACATTGAGATGCAGGTGTACCGTTCTTCCGGCGCCGGCGGTCAGCACATCAACAAGACCTCTTCCGCCGTCCGTCTGATCCACAAGCCCACCGGCATCGTGGTGAGCTGCCAGACCCAGCGCAGCCAGTTCCAGAACCGTGACTACGCCATGGAAATGCTGAAGGCAAAGCTGTATCAGATCGCCAAGCAGCAGCACATGGACAAGATCGACGACATCAAGGGTGTGCAGAACGAGATCGCCTGGGGTCACCAGATCCGCAGCTACGTCTTTATGCCCTACACCATGGTAAAGGATCACCGCACCAACTACGAGACCGGCAACGTGGACGCCGTTATGGACGGCGATCTGGACGGGTTCATCTTTGCTTACCTCAAGGCGGCAAGCCGCGGGGAACTGCAGGATACCTGATCCGGTCCCTGTAATACCCTATAAACAGAACAGACCGCTGCATGAACCGTGCAGCGGTCTGTTTTTTTGTGCTCAGGCAAGGTCCGGCAGGATATCCGCCCACAGGGCACTTTCCTGCCGCAGGGCGTCAAAGCAGCAGTCCAGATAGATCTTGTTTGCCGCCGACAGGATGGTGCTGCGCAGCAGCAGCTTTTCGTCCGGGTCCGCCGGGTCCGGGTCCGGCAGGGAGGTGCTGCAGCCAAACACAAAGGCAAGGCAGCGCTCCAGCTCGGTGCAAAAATAGTCGTAGGCGGCTTCGGTGGAGCCGCAGGCACCGTTGGCAGTGTGAAACTCCCGCTGTATTTTAAACAGGGTATCGATGTTTTCCATGGAGAGCACCGTCTTGGTCACCACAATGTACATCAGGTTGGAGATCTGGTCCCGGCTGTATTTTTTGCGCACCGGGTGGCTCAGGATGCCCTTTTTGACGTAGTTGCTCACCATGGAGGGGGTCAATTCCACCCCGCAGAAGGTGCGGAACTGGTCGTTGACATACTGTACAGTCTGGTCCAGATACAGCCCCACCTGGGGGATGTCGCTGTACCGGGGCAGAGAAAAGCCTGCGGCGCAGGCAACAATGCGGATCTTCGTTTCTTTTTTCATAGTATATACATCAAAGTCCTCGTTAAGGGGGAAAATAACAGTCTTACAGCTTCCAGTATAATGCAATTCTCTTTCCGGGTCAACGGGGAATCAAAAACTTTTTTAAGAATTTTTGAAATGCCTTGACAGGTTTTTGAAAAACTGATATCATGACCTTGACAGAGCTGTAAGAACTGCGGGCAGTCCCCGCCGAAAAATAGAAAGTAATGGAGCAGTGCATATGAAAACCAGAATTGTGGCAGATTCGTCATCCAATGTTTATACTCTCAAGGGAGTGGATTTTACCTCCGCCCCTCTCAAGATCATTACCGACAACGAGGAGTATCTGGATACTCCCCAGCTGGACGCTGTGGAGCTGGCAGAGATGCTGCACACCTACAAGGGCAAGACCACTACCTCCTGCCCCAATGTGTCGGACTGGATGGCGGCATACGAGGGGGCAGACCAGGTGTTCGTGGTGAGCATCACCGGCACTTTGTCCGGCAGCTACAACGCTGCCGTGCTGGCAGCAGAAGAGTACAAGCAGGAGCACGAGGGGGCACAGGTCTTTGTGCTGGACAGCCTTTCCTCCGGTCCGGAGATGCGGCTGCTGATAGAGCGCATTGCCCAGCTGGTAAAGGCAGGGCTGCCCTTTGACGACATCTGCGAAAAGATCCTGGACTACCACAAGCACACCCACCTGCTGTTCTCGCTGGAGTCCCTTGCCAACCTGGCACGGAACGGTCGGGTAAGCCCCGCCGTGGCAGCGGTGGCACGGATGCTGGGCATCCGGGTCATTGGCAAGGCAAGCGATGCCGGTGAGCTGGAGGTACTGTGCAAGACCCGGGGCGAGCACGGCGCGCTGGAACGCATCGTGCTGGAGATGAAGGCAAACGGCTTTACCGACGGCAGAGTCTGCATTGCCCACTGCTGCAACCCCGCCGCCGCCGACCGGCTGAAAAAGATGATCCACGCCGTGTTCAATAAGGCACAGGTGGACGTGGAGAAGTGCGGCGGACTGTGCAGCTACTATGCGGAGCTGGGCGGTCTCATGATCGGCTACGAGGACGGCGAGGCACCGAAGCTGTAACAAAATTCTTCCGGCAGCGGTTCCGGTCACAGGTTGACCGGGGCGGCTGCCTTTTTGTTTCCCTTGCAAAATCCACTGCTTGGGGGTATACTGCACATATTAAGGAAATATTTACAGATACAGGAGGTGGGTTTTGATGTTCAGACTTCCGGTGGTGCGGTTTTTCAGCCGGATCCTCAACCGGGTCACCATTACGGCGGTGCTGGTGCTGCTGCAGGTGGCATGGCTGCTGTGGGCGTTTCTCTCCTTTACGGCAGGCAAGGTGTGGGTCAACGCCGCCCTGAATCTGCTCAGCGGGCTTATGGTGCTGTATCTGGTGCGCAAGGACGAGAACAGCGCCTATAAGCTGGGCTGGATCGCCCTCATCGGCTTTCTGCCCCTGCTGGGCGGGGCGCTGTACCTTGCCTTTGGCAACAAACGCCCTGCCAAGCGTCTGCGGGTAAAGCTGCAGGAAGTGGAGCAGCAGCACCGGAACGACCTGACCCCGGTGGAACGCTGCACCGGGGACCTTTCTCCCGGGGGGCAGGGCATGAGCAATTATGTGGAAAAATACGGTCCCTACCCGGCGTGGAAGGGCACCTCGGCGGAGTATTTTGCCAGCGGCGAGGCGATGTATCCCCGGCTGCTGGCGGATCTGGAAGCGGCGGAGCACAGCATCTTTCTGGAATTTTTCATCGTCCACACCGGTGCCATGTGGGAGGGCATCGAAACGATCCTGCGGCGCAAGGCGGCGCAGGGGGTGGATGTGCGGCTGATCTACGATGATTTTGGCAGCCTGCTGGGTCTGCCCAGTGATTTTGTGGTGCGGATGGAGCGTGCCCATATCCGCTGCATCCCCTTTAACCCGGTGGTGCCTCTGCTGTCGCTGGTGATGAATCACCGGGACCACCGGAAGATCGTGGTCATTGACGGCACGGTGGCGTACACCGGCGGGGTGAATCTGGCAGACGAGTATATCAACCGGCAGCAGCGGTTTGGCTACTGGAAGGATGCGGCGATCCGGCTGGAAGGGCAGGGGGCGTGGAACTTTACCGTGATGTTTTTGAACTTCTGGAACGCCTTCCGCCCCAGTGAGGAGGAGTACGACGCCTTCCGTCCCCGCCGCAGCGTCCCCACAGACGGGGTGGTGCAGCCCTACGCCGACAGTCCGCTGGATGAGGAGCCCCTTGCGGAGACGGTGTACCTGAACATTCTGGCGCAGGCGACCCGGTATGTGTATATCTACACCCCCTACCTTGCGGTAGGCGAGGAGATGCTGGATGCCTTGAAAAACGCCGCCAAGCGGGGAGTGGATGTGCGGCTGGTGCTGCCGGGGATCCCGGATAAAAAGCTGGTGTACCGGCTGAGCCGCTCCTACTATCTGCCCCTGCTCCGGGCGGGGGTGCGGATCTACGAGTACACCCCGGGCTTCCTCCACGCCAAGTGCTGGGTCAGCGACGACCATGTCGCCGTGGTGGGCAGCATCAACATGGACTATCGCAGCCTGTTTCTCCACTTTGAGTGCGGGGTGCTGCTGCAGCACAACAGTCAGGTGGGAGTCCTGCGGGAGGATGTGCTGCGCACCCTGCCCCGGTGCCGGGAGGTGCAGCAGACCGACTGCCGCACCAGCCTGCCGGGCACGGCGCTGGACAGCGTGCTGCGGCTCCTCAGCCCCCTGATGTGATAAACGCCGGCAGTTCCGGGTACACTACCCTCAAAGCCGCACACCGTGCGGTGCAGAAAGGGAGCGTACAAAAATGAACGATACAGGACAGATGATCCTGGGCTGCGTCCTGGCGGCAGCACTGGCACTGAGCGGCTGCGGGGCGGACAGCTCCGGCGCCTCCGGGGCATCGGAGTCCGCCGGGAGCAGCAGCTCTTTGGCAGAGGTACAGAACAGCGGGCAGCGCACCGGTCTGGGCATCCTTACCGACACCACCGCGCAGGGACGGACCGGCAAGGTCCACACCGTCACCGCCGCCGTGGTGCTGGACCGGGAGGGCAGGCTGGAAAAGGTGGTGCTGGACGAGCTGGAAGTACCGGTGACCGCAAAGGATGCCGACACCCTGACCCTGCCGGAGGACCACCGCACCAAGCGGCAGAAAGGGGAGGAATACCCCCTGGCGGAGGTGTCCTCCATCGGGCAGGGCTGGACCCGGCAGGCGGACGCCTTTGGACAGTACCTCACCGGCAAAACCGCCGGGGAGGTGAGGAACCTTGCCACCGATGAAGAGGGCAGGTCCACGGACCCGGACCTGCTGACCGGCTGCACCATTGCGGTGGACCGGTACCGGGATGCCGTCCTCCTTGCCTGCGAGAATGCGGAGCCGCTGGAACCGTCACCCTCCGATGCCGTGGCAGCAGGGATCCAAAGGATGATGGAGCGGATGGCAAAAGCAGAATAAAGGACCCAACGGGGACTGTCGTGCAGGATCTTGCGCAGCAGTCCCTTTTGCTTTGTCAAAATTGCGAGAAAAACCGGCGGAGAAGGATGCCTTAAAACAGCAAAGTGCGAAAATTTGCATTTCCCCCTTGCCAAATGGTCCCGTATGCGCTATTCTATAGTCACGGTTTACCAATTTAGCATGGTAAAGCATTAAACCGAGAGGGATCAAAACGGGAAAGATCTGAGGGAGGAACTTAAAATGAAACGTATCGTATCTGCAATTCTCGCCGGAGCCATGGCACTGGGGCTTGCCGCCTGCGGCGGCTCCGCTGCCTCCACCTCCACGGCGGCATCCGCTTCGGCAGCCGGCAGCACTGCCGCCTCCCAGACCGAAAGCGATCTGGACTACATCAAGGGCAAGGGCAAGCTGGTCATCGGCTACACCGTCTACGAGCCCATGAACTACACCGACGAGCAGGGCAACTTTACCGGCTTTGACACCGAGCTTGCAACCGCCGTCTGCAAAAAGCTGGGCGTGGAGCCGGATTTTGTGGAGATCAACTGGGACACCAAGGTGGTGGAGCTGGATGCCAAGAGCATCGACTGCATCTGGAACGGCATGACCCTTACCGATGACATCATGGCAAACACCGCCACCACCAAGGCATACGCCAAAAATGCACAGGTAGTGGTGGTGAAGGAGGGCACCGACTACACCTCCACCGCCGATCTGGCAGGCAAGACCGTGGTGGCAGAAGCAGGCTCCGCCGGTGAAACTGCCATTGCGGAGGATGCTGGTCTGGCACAGGCGGACTACATTTCCAAGAGTGTCCAGACTGACTGCCTGATGGAAGTCGCCGCCGGTACCGCCGACGCCGCTGTGCTGGACCTGACCCTTGCCAATGCCATGATCGGACAGGGCACCGACTACGCTGACCTGAAGATCGTGGATGAGCTGAACGCCGAGGAGTACGGCGTGGCGTTCCGCAAGGGCAGCGATGCCGCCGCCGCCGTGGATGCTGCCTTTGACGAGCTGAAGGCAGACGGCACCATGGAGGCGCTGGCAGACAAGTACGACCTTGCTCTTGCCGACTGAGACCGTTCCGGTGTGACCGGCGGGGCGCAATGCCCCGGCAAATAAAAAAGATGGGTGTGTTCTTGTGTCTGTGATCCTTGGGCGTCTTTCCGGCGCATTTCTGCTCAACTGCGAGCTTTTTGCTCTGACCTTGCTGTTTGCCCTGCCCTTGGGGCTGGTGGTCTCCTTTGGCTCCATGAGCCGCTGCAGGCTGCTGTCCGGGGCGGTAAAGACCTTTGTGTGGGTCATCCGCGGCACCCCCCTGATGCTGCAGATCATCGTCATCTATCTGGGACCCGGTCTGCTGGGCATGGCAAATCCCTGGCCCTCCGGCTCCGGCGGACGGATGGTGGCGGCGGTGGTGGCGTTTGCCATCAACTACGCCTGCTACTTCTCCGAGATCTACCGGGGCGGCATCGAGGCGGTGCCCAAGGGGCAGACTGAGGCAGGGCAGGTGCTGGGCATGACAAAGACCCAGATCTTTTTCCGGGTGACCCTTTTGCAGGTGGTCAAGCGGATCCTGCCTCCCATGGGCAACGAGATCATCACGTTGGTAAAGGATACCTCGCTGGCAAACACCATTGCCAACAAGGAGATCATCATGATGGCAAAGGAGTACAGCGCAAAGGGTCTGATCTGGCCTCTGTTCTCCACGGCGATCTTCTTTCTGGTGTTCGTGGGGGCGCTGACCCTGCTGTTTGGCTGGCTGGAAAAGAAGCTGGATTATTTCCGCTGCTAAGGAGGAATGAAAATTATGGCATTACTGGAAGCCTCCGGCATCGGTAAAAATTTTGGAGAGACCAGGGTCTTAAAGGACATTTCCCTGACCTTGGAACAGGGGGAGGCGCTGGCGATCATCGGCTCCTCCGGTTCCGGCAAGACCACCCTGCTGCGGTGCCTGAACTTTCTGGAGCGACCGGACACCGGCGTCATCCGGGTAAAAGGGGAGACCATGTGGGACGCTGCGGACCCCGCCACCCAGCGGGAAAGCGAGATCCGCAAAAAGCGGCTGCACTTTGGGCTGGTGTTCCAGAACTTTAACCTTTTTCCCCAGTACACCGCCCTGCAGAACGTGATGCTGGCAGGGGAGCTGCTGGCAAAGGAGCGCCCGGACTACAAGGCAAACCGCAAAGAGATCCATGCGCAGCTGGAACAGCAGGCAAAGCAGCTGCTGGCACAGATGGGGCTGTCGGAGCGGGCGGGACACTACCCCCACCAGCTCTCCGGCGGACAGCAGCAGCGGGTGGCGATCGCCCGTGCCCTTGCCCTGCAGCCGGATATCCTCTGCTTTGACGAGCCCACCAGCGCACTGGACCCAGAGCTTACCGGTGAGGTGCTGCGGGTGCTGCGGGACCTTGCGGACCGCAAGACCACCATGATCATCGTCACCCACGAGATGCACTTTGCCCGGGACGTGGCGGACCGCATCCTGTTTATGGACGGCGGCGTGGTGGTGGAAGAGGGGGATGCAAAGCAGCTCATCGAACACCCCCGGGAGGAGCGCACCCGGCAGTTTCTGGCACACTATTCCGAATGATCCTGTCCCCCCGGAAGCCTTTCCTTCCGGGGGGATTTTTGTGCCTCCTCGCAAAATCACCAGTTCTTGCAGAAAAAAAGCTGAAATGTTGATGCAATGCAAATCTTGTAAATCCTCGCCGTCTCGGCTATAATACCCTTTATGAAAAAGCATGACGTCCTGCCCCTTTTCCGGCAGGACGTTTTTCACGGAAAAACGGGAGAAAGCCCCCTTGGAAAGGGCGAGAGAGGTACACTATGACAAAGGATATGACACAGGGCAGCCCGCTGAAGCTGATCCTTGCGTTTGCGGTGCCGCTGATGCTGGGCAGTCTGTTCCAGCAGTTCTATAATCTGGCGGACACCATCATTGTGGGACGCTTTGTGGGCGTGGAGGCGCTGGCGGCCGTGGGCAGCGTGGGCGGACTCAACTATCTGGTGCTGGGCTTCGTCAACGGCATCGCCTGCGGCTTTTCCATCCCTATCTCATGGACCTTTGGGGCAAAGGACTACAGCGAGATGCGCCGGTACACCGCCAATACGGTGTGGCTGTCCATTGGCTTTGCGGCGGTACTTACGGTGGTCACTGTGGCGCTGACCCGGTGGGTGCTGGTGTGCACCAACACCCCTGCCAACATCATCGATCTGGCGGACATTTATATCCGCACCATCTTCTGGGGCATCCCCTTCACCCTGCTGTACAACGTCACCAGTGCCCTGATGCGTGCGCTGGGAGACAGCAAGCGTCCCCTGTACTTCCTGTTGGTGGCAAGCTTTTTGAACATCGGGCTGGACCTTTTGTGCATCGTCGTGTTCCGCATGGGTGCCTTTGGCGCCGCCTTTGCCACCGTGTTCAGTCAGGCGGTGGCAGGCATCGGCAGCCTGCTGTACATCCTGCGCCACTACCCGGAGCTGCGGTGGAGCAGGGAAGAGGCTCGTCCCAGCCTGTCCCACTGCCTCAAGCTGTGCAACATGGGCATCCCCATGGGTCTGCAGTGCAGCATCACCGCAATTGGCAGCGTGGTACTGCAGGGCGCCGTCAACGGTCTGGGCAGCGACATCGTGGCGGCGCAGACCGCCGGCGGCAAGGCGGCACAGTTCCTGTCGGTGCCGCTGGAGAGCATCGGCACTGCCATGACCACCTACGCCAGCCAGAACATGGGCGCCCGCGACCTGCAGCGGGTGGACCGGGGCGTCTATACCGCTCTGGGCATCGGCTGCGTGTACAGCGTGGCGTCCTTCCTGATCCTCCGGGTGCTGGATAAGGCGCTGATCGGTCTGTTTCTGGACTCCGGCGAGACGGCGATCATGTCCAACGCCCAGAGCTTCATCTTCTGGAACAGCGTGTTCTACATCCCGCTGGCGGTGCTCATCATCTACCGCTACACCATTCAGGGTCTGGGCTACTCCGGACTGGCAATGTTTGCCGGCGTGGCAGAGATGGTCGCCCGTGCCATGGTGGGCTTCTGGTTCGTGCCCCTGTGGGGCTACTTTGCGGCGTGCATCGCAAGCCCGGTGGCGTGGTTCTTTGCCTGCTTTTTCCTGATCCCGGCGTATCTGGTGGTGCGCCGCCGTCTGCAGCGGGAAAAGTCGCTGGACAAGGAGCACAGCGACGCCATGCAGCAATAAAACATCCTGTGCAGGGACCGGCAGCAGTGCCGGTCCCTTTTTGCGTGCAGACGGAAAGCCGCAATTTACAAAAAGGGCAAAAAGCGCTATACTAATTATAATTATGTCAAAACGGCAGGAGATGAGGGCATGGCAGAGCTGGAACAGATCGAGGGCACGGTAGAGGATATCATCTACGAGAACACGGACAACGGCTATACCGTGTTCGAGATCTCCGGCAACGGGGTCATCACGGTGGTCTGCGGCATCGTAGGGGAACTGCACGCAGGGGAGAGCGTCATCTGCCGGGGCAGGTACGAGAACCACGCCACCTACGGGCGGCAGTTCCATGCGCAGGAGTGCGAGACCGATATGCCCAAGGATCTGGAAGCGGTGTACGCCTTCCTTGCCAGCCGGTCCCTGCCCTACATCGGGGCACGGACGGCGGACAAGATCCTGGACAAATTTGGCGCAGAGGCGCTGGAAGTCATCGCCAACGACCCCGCCCGGCTGACCCAGATCCCCGGCATCACCCCGGACAAGGCAGACCGGATCCAGCAGGAGTTCAAGCGGATGTTCGGTATGCGGGAACTCATCGCCTATCTGGCGCAGTTCGAGATCAGTCCCCGCCGCGCCATGGAGGTGTTCCGCACCTTTGGAGTGGGGGCAATGCAGGCGATCGCCGCAAACCCCTATCTGCTGTGCGGGGAGCCGCTGCAGCTGGATTTCCGCCACGCCGACAGCATCGCCCAGTATTACCACATGGAAGGGGACTGCGCCCAGCGGCTGGAGGCGGCTCTGCTGCGGACCCTGCGCCACAACGCCGGCAACGGGCACACCTGCCTGCCCCGGGGTCAGCTGCTGGAAACTGCCTCCAACTTCATCCATCAGTCTCCGGAAAAGCTTGCCCGGACGCTGGACCACTGTCTGGAGACTGGGGAGCTGTGCATAAAAATGTTCGATGGCACGCCCTATGTGTATCTGCCGGATCTGCTGGCGGCGGAGCAGGACATTGCGGACCGGCTGGCAGTGCTGGTGCAGCGGGGCAAAAACACGGTGCGGGATCTGGATAAGAACATCCAGATCCTGGAGCTGACTCAGGGCTTTGCCTACGCACCGCTGCAGCGGGAGGCGATCCGCAAAGCAATGACCGAAAACTGCCTTGTGCTCACCGGCGGTCCCGGCACCGGCAAGACCACCACCGTCAACGCCATCCTGCAGCTGCTGGAAAATCAGGCGGAGCGGGTGGCGCTGTGCGCCCCCACCGGGAGGGCGGCAAAGCGGCTCAGCGAGCTGACCGGGCGCAAGGCAAGTACCATCCACCGTCTGCTGGAAGTGGATTACACCGGCGGGGTGGTCAGTTTTATCCACAACGACAAGAATCTGCTGAAGTGCGATGTGGTGATCCTGGACGAGATGAGCATGGTGGATGTAAAGCTGTTTCAGGCATTGATCGCCGCTTTGCGGTACAGCTGCCGCATCATCATGGTAGGCGATGCAGACCAGCTGCCCAGCGTGGGACCCGGCAATATTCTGGGGGAGATCGTCCGCTCCGGCTGCGTGCCCACGGTCTGCCTCAACCAGATCTTCCGGCAGGCAGCCCGGAGCCTGATCGTGGAAAACGCCCATCACATCATCTCCAACGAGCCGCTGCAGAAAGGCGGCAGGACCGACGACTTCTTCTTTCTGGAAACGGACGGGGAGGCGGCGCAGAAGCTGGTGTGCGACCTGGTGACTACCCGTCTGCCCCGGAGCTACGGTTTTGACCCGGTGCGGGACATTCAGGTGCTCTGCCCCACCAAACTGGGTCCCACCGGCACTCAGGCACTGAATGTGGAGCTGCAGAACTTGCTGAACCCGGAGCAGAAGGGCAAGCCCCAGATCCAGAGTGCCGCCCGGGTGTTCCGGGTGGGAGACAAAGTGATGCAGGTACGCAACAATTACGAGATCATCTGGAACCGCATCGGCGGGGAACAGGGGGTGGGAGCATACAACGGAGACATCGGCATCGTGGAGTCCATCAACCTCCGGGATCGCTCTATGGTGGTGCGGATGGACGACCGGCGGCTCATCTACCCGGCGGAGAACCTCAATGAACTGGAGATCGCCTACGCCATAACGGTGCACAAAAGTCAGGGCAGCGAGTTCCCGGCGGTGATCCTGCCGGTGGCGCAGGTGCCTCCCAGACTGTGCTACCGGAACCTGTTCTACACCGGCGTCACCCGTGCCCGGAAGCTCTGCGTGGTGGCGGGACGGCGGGATGTGGTAAACCGCATGATGGGCAATGTGCGCCAGAACCTGCGGTACAGCGGGCTGGGAACGCTGCTGAAAAACCAGCTGCCGCCCACCCAGCAGCAGCTGGAAGAATCCGGCGGCGAAAGCTGAAAACAGGGCAAACCCTTGTATACTTTTTGCCGCAGATATGCTATACTGTATACTGGTATGAATTCCGGACCCGGTACACGGGGCCCGGCAGACGATAGAGGACCTAAGAGAAAGGATCGAGGAAAGCTATGGCACAAAACGATATTGGTATCGACCTTGGTACCACCACCATCATCATCGCACAGGAAAACAAGGGCGTGGTATTGAACCAGCCCAGCGTGGTGGCGGTGGATACCCGCAAGAATGTGGTGCTGGAAGCCGGCGACAAGGCGCTGGCAATGGTAGGACGCACCCCCAACTACATCTCCGCCATTTTCCCCCTGAAGGACGGCGTCATCAGTGACCACACCATGACCCGGGAACTGATCTGCCGCTTTGTCAAGCAGGTGTACTCTTCCCACATGGTAAAGCCCCGGGTGGCGGTGTGCGTGCCTGCTGCCATCACCGGCATCGAGAGCGACGCTGTGGTGGAGGCTGTGGTGGCAGCCGGTGCACGGCAGGTGTACCTGATCGACGAGCCCATTGCGGCAGCGCTGGGTTCCGGCATCGACATCACCGAGCCCGATGGACAGATGATCATTGACATCGGCGGCGGCACCACCGATATTGCAGTGCTGAGTCTGGGCGGTAAGGTAAAGGCGACCAGCGTCCGAGTGGCAGGCAACCACTACGACGACGAGATCCTCAAGCATGTGCGCAACAAGTTCAGCATCGCCATCGGTCAGCGCACCGCCGAGGAGCTGAAGAAGCATGTGGCGTGCTGCCCCCAGAAGGCGGACTTCAACGAGACCATGGAGATCAAGGGACGCAGCCTCCTCACCGGTCTGCCGGTGCGGGTCAACGTATCCACCAGCGACCTCTACGAGCCGGTGATGATGCTCAGCGAGCAGATCGGCACCGCCGCTCATCAGGTGCTGGAAAAGACTCCCCCGGAGCTTGCCGGCGATATCTACCGCAACGGCGTCATGCTCACCGGCGGCGGCGCACAGCTCCACGGTCTTACGGAATATCTGGCACAGGAGCTGAAGGTGGAGGTTGCCGTTTCCCCGGATCCGGTAAACTGCGTGGCACTGGGCACCGCCATGAGTCTGGGCATCAACGACAAGCTGGAGACCGGATTTATGGACGCCACCCCCCGCATCGGACGCCGCTGAGCACAATAGTCCATTGATGGCGACAAAGAAGCAAAGTAAAAATTTGTTCATTTTTGTTGAATTGAATGGGAAAATACGGTATAATAATCCCAAATTGTTTTCGTAGTCGGTGTATGCCGGCGGCGATCTATGAAAAAACAGGAGGAAAACCATGAATTTAGGTTCTGATGTGGTCATTACCATAACCGGTATCGTGCTGGTGTTCCTGATCCTCGTGCTGCTGATGGCGATCATCACGCTGGAGGGCAAGATCTTCACCTCTCTCAACGAGAAGAAGAAGGCTGCAAAGGCAGCTCCCAAGGCTCCGGCAGCAAAGCCTGCCGCACCTGTGCAGTCCGCTGCCGCCGCACCTGCCCCGCAGGTGGAGGAGGGCATTCCCGGCGATGTGGTGGCAGCCATCATGGCAGCCATCCACGCAATGGGCAACGGCAAGTACACCCTCAAGGCTGTGCGCCGTGCAAACAATGGCTGGGGCAAGGCTGGCGTCAACGACACCACCGCCCCGTTTTAACACAGGAGGGACAACATGGCACAGTTTATTGATACTCTGGTGGGTATTTTCCAAAGCTCCGGCTTTGCCCGGCTCGGTGAGCCCGGCGGCTGGCTGTACGCTGTGATGATCTGCGTGGGCTGCTTTCTGCTGTACCTCGCCATCGTCAAGGAGTTTGAGCCTCTGATCCTGCTGCCCATGGCATTTGGCATGATCCTGGCAAACCTTCCCGGCAGCGGCGTCATCCACATGGAATACTTTGTGGGCGACGGTCTGGAGCATCCCATGTGGACCCAGATCCTCAACAACGGCGGTCTTGCCGATATGCTCTACATGGGCGTCAAGCTGGGCATCTACCCCCCGCTGATCTTCCTGGGCATCGGCACCATGACCGACTTTGCTCCCCTGATCTCCAACCCCAAGAGTCTGCTGCTGGGCGCTGCCGCTCAGTTTGGCATCTTTGGTACTTATATGGGCGCCCGTCTGCTTGCCGCTACCGGTCTGGTGGACTTTACCCAGAAGCAGTCTGCCGCCATCGCCATCATCGGCGGTGCCGACGGTCCTACCGCTATCTTTGTTACCTCCCGTCTTGCTCCTGAGCTGCTGGGCAGTATCGCCGTGGCGGCGTACAGCTACATGGCTCTGGTGCCGGTGATCCAGCCGCCTATCATGAAGGCGCTGACCAGCCAGAAAGAGCGTGTGGTGGTGATGAAGCAGCTGCGCAGCGTCTCCAAGACCGAGAAGATCATCTTCCCGGTGATGGTCACCATCGTGGTTTCCCTGATCGTTCCCGATGCAGCTGTCCTGGTTGGTATGCTGATGCTGGGCAACCTGATGAAGGAGTGCGGCGTTGTGGATCGTATCCAGAAGACTGCCGGCAATGAGCTGATGAACATCATCACCATCTTCCTGGCACTGTCCGTTGGCTGCACTACCAGTGCAAACACCTTCCTGAACACCCGCACCCTGTTCATCATCGTGCTGGGTCTCATCGCCTTCTCCTTCGGCACCGCCGCCGGCGTGCTCTGTGGCAAGGTGATGTACCTGCTCACCGGTGGTCAGGTGAACCCCCTCATCGGCTCTGCAGGCGTTTCTGCTGTGCCTATGGCAGCCCGTGTTTCCCAGAAGGTGGGTCAGAGTGAGAACCCCCAGAACTTCCTGCTGATGCACGCTATGGGTCCCAACGTTGCAGGTGTTATCGGTTCTGCTGTTGCAGCCGGTATCCTGATCAACATCTTCAGCTAACCCTTGGTTTTTAAATGATCTGCCCGCCCGTTCTGTCCGGCAAAAGCCGCAGGACGGGCGGTTTTTTGCGCCCGGGGGCAGGGGGGAACCTGTGGGGTTTTTATGTACAAGGCTTTTAAAATGTGCTATACTGTACTGTATGATATTAGATAGGAATAGGTGAAACAATGGCAACGAACCTCAGGCAGGAATTTTGTGCCCTGCGCGATACCTATATTGAAAAACAGTTTGGACGGCTGAACGATATGCAGCGGCAGGCAGTGTTTACCACCGATGGTCCTCTGCTGATCCTGGCAGGTGCCGGCAGCGGCAAGACCACCGTGCTGGTAAACCGCATTGCCAACCTTATCCGGTTTGGCTCTGCCCACGGCTCTCGGGAGACCCCTCGGGAGGTCACCGAGGAGGACGTAAAGGCGCTGCGCACCGCCATTATGACCGGCACCGATGCGCCGGTGTGGCTGGACGGAATGCTGCGCCGCAACGCCGTCCGCAGCTGGAACGTGATGGCAATCACCTTTACCAACAAGGCGGCAGGGGAGCTGAAGGAACGTCTGCGCCGGATGCTGGGTGGCGAGGAAGGGGACGAGGTGTTTGCCTCTACTTTCCACTCTGCCTGCGTGCGGATCCTGCGGCGCTGGGCGGAGGAAATCGGCTACCCCCGCAGTTTTACCATCTACGACACCGACGATTCCCAGCGAGTGATGAAGGCGGTGTACAAGGAACTGAGTATCGATGACAAGTTTTTCCCCATCAAGAGCGCCATCAACCAGATGAGCCGCTGGAAGGACCAGCTGGTAAGCCCCGAGGAGGCACTGAAAACCCCTGCAAGGGACACCAAGGGAGCGCTGGCGGCAAAGATCTACGCCGCCTACGAAAAAAAGCTGAAGGACGCCGGTGCCTTCGATTTTGATGACCTGATCTACCAGACGGTACAGCTGCTGGCAGACCATCAGGAGGTGCGGGAGTTCTACCAGAACAAGTACCGCTACCTGCTGGTGGACGAGTATCAGGACACCAGCGTGGCACAGTTCCGTCTGGTAAGCCTCCTGACCGGACCGGAGCGGAACATCTGCGTGGTGGGCGATGACGACCAGAGCATCTACCGGTTCCGGGGCGCCACCATCGAGAATATCCTCAACTTTGAGCGGTACTACCCCGGCACCAAGACCATCCGTCTGGAGCAGAACTACCGCTCCACCTCCAACATCCTCAACGCCGCCAACTGTGTCATCCAGCACAACACCGAGCGGAAGGGCAAGACCCTGTGGACCGACAACGGCGAGGGCGACAAGGTACAGGTGTACACTGCCGAGAACGAGCAGGACGAGGCAAGCCACATTGCGGAGGTCATCGGACAGCACCTGAAAGAGGGTGGGCATCTGGCAGACCATGCGGTGCTCTACCGGATGAACGCCCAGTCTGCCCCCATCGAAAACTACTTTACCCGGGCGGGCATCCCCCACAAGATCGTGGGCGGACAGCGTTTCAACGACCGCAAGGAGGTCAAGGACATCCACTCCTATATGTCCATCGTGGCAAATCCCCGGGACGATGTGCGGCTGCGCCGGATCATCAACGAACCGGCACGGAAGATCGGCAACACCACCATTGAGGTGGTGGCAGATCTGGCAGCCCAGGAAGGGGTGGGGATGCTGGAGATCATCAGCCATGCAGACCAGTACGCCAAGCTCAGCCGTGCCATCATGCCGTTGCTGAAGTTCTGGCAGATCTACCAGAACCTGCAGGATTCGCTGGAGACCAAGCCACTGGACCAGTTTGCCGCCGACGTCATTGAGATCACCGGCTACCGGGCAATGCTGGAAGCAGACGCCGCCAAGGGGCACGAGGATGCCGCCGACCGGCTCCAGAACCTGGGACAGCTGGTGAACAATGTAAAAAACTACTGCGACCAGCACGGCGAGGACGCCACTCTGGAGGGCTATCTGGAGGATATCGCCCTTATCAGCGACATTGACAGCTACAACGAAAGTGCAGATCAGGTGGTGCTGATGACCATTCACTCCGCCAAGGGTCTGGAGTTTCCCTATGTGTTCCTCATCGGCATGGAGGAGGGGGTGTTCCCCAGCGAGATGAGCCGGTATTCTGAGGCGGATCTGGAAGAGGAGCGCCGCCTTGCCTACGTGGGCATCACCCGTGCCAAAAAGGAGCTGTATATCTCCAACAGCGTCACCCGGATGCTCTATGGACGCACCCAGCGCAATGAGCCCAGCCGGTTCCTCCGGGAGATCGAACCGGAATATCTGGAAGAGACCCGCAGCCCGGTGCTGGAACAGCGCTCCCGGATGGGGGGCTGGGGCAGCGGCTACAGTGATACAGTGCCCGGGGGCGCTTCCGGCTACTCCGGACCCTCCGGCTACAGCCGCAGCAGCTACGGCGGCGGATACGGTTCCGGCTACAGCTCCGGCGGCAGCAGGGGCTACCTGAACCGGGAGTACAACGCCGGGGAGGATCGGGGCTTTGGCTCCGCCTACGCCGGACGAGGCAGAAGCTCCACCGGTTATGGCAGCGGCTACGGTAGCTCTCCCCAGTCTGCCCCCCGGTCCGGCGGCTTCGGTGCCGGGTATTCCGGCGGCACATCGCCCAAAACATCTTCCGGTTTTGCATCTCCCGCCCCCAGACCGGCGGCAGATGCTTCCAGACACTACCAGCCGGGAGACCTGGTGGAGCACAAGGTATTTGGTCGGGGCACGGTGCTGAAGGTAAAGCCCGCCGCCGGAGACCAGATCGTAGAGATCAATTTTGAAAAGGTCGGCATCAAAAAAACCATGGCAAACTTCGCCCCGCTGACCAAGATTACGGAGGAGTAACAGCAGTATGATGACCGTTCGTTTGATCGCCCACACCCCGGAACCGGAAAAGGTGGTTGCCGCTGCGGCAAAGCTGTGCTACTCCGATGCACACATCACCGACCTGCTGGAGGGACTTACGGAAGAAAAGACCGCCAGATTTCTGACCATGCTCAGTGATCTGGGACATGCCAGCCCCATTGAACATGCCAGCTTTACCTTTGGCATCGAGGGGGTCAGCCGCACCCTGCTGGCACAGATCACCCGCCACCGCATCGCCTCCTTCAGCGTCCAGAGCCAGCGCTATGTGCGGCTGGACGACTTCCACTATGTGATCCCCCCGGAGATCGCCGAGATCCCGGAGGCAAAGGCAGCGTTCCTGGAGAGCATGGAGGAGGACGCAAAGCGGTATCTGGATCTGGCACACAAGCTGGAAGAGGGGCACACCGCCCGGCTCATGGCAGAGGGCATGCCCGAAAAGCAGGCGCGCGCCAAGGCATCCAAGCAGGCAAACGAGGACGCCCGCTTTGTGCTGCCCAACGCCTGCGAGACCAAGATGGTGGTGACCATGAACGCCCGCAGCCTGCAGAACTTTTTCAATCTCCGGTGCTGCAACCGCGCCCAGTGGGAGATCCGTCAGCTGGCAGAGGAGATGTTCCGTCTGGTGTACCCGGTGGCACCCCATATCTTTGCCAAGGCAGGTCCCGCCTGTGTCAGCGGACCCTGCCCGGAAGGCAAGATGTGCTGCGGCAGGACTGCCGAAGTCCGTGCAAAATATGCAGCGCTGAAAGGGGAGGCGCAGTCATGAAGGGCGGAAAGCTGATCGTGCTGGAAGGCTTGGACGGCAGCGGCAAGGCGACCCAGGCAAAGCTGCTGGCAGAGCATCTTGCCCGGCAGGGTCTGCCGGTAAAGGAGATCACCTTCCCGGATTACGCCAGCGATTCCAGCGCACTGGTAAAGATGTACCTTGCAGGGCAGTTCGGGGATCGACCCGACGATGTAAACGCCTATGCGGCATCCAGCTTTTATGCGGTGGACCGCTATGCTAGCTACAAGACCAGCTGGGGGCGGTTTTATGAGCAGGGCGGGGTGGTCATTGCGGACCGCTACACCACCTCTAACGCCGTGCATCAGTGCTCCAAGCTGCCGCCGGAACAGTGGGAGGAATACCTGCACTGGCTGTTTGACTACGAGTTCCGGCTGCTGGGTCTGCCTGCCCCGGACCGGGTGATCTACCTGCAGGTGGACCCCGCCGTGAGCCAGAAGCTTATGACCGGGCGCTACCACGGGGACGAGAGCAAAAAGGACGTCCACGAAAAAGATACCGAGTATCTGGCGCGGAGCCGCCGTGCCGCAGAGTTCTGCGCCGCCCATCTGGGCTGGCAGACCGTGCACTGCACTAAGGACGGGCAGATGCGCAGTATTCAGGAGATCCAGACCCGGGTGCAGGCGCTGGCGCAGGAGATCCTTGGATAAACAGACAAAAAGGAGGCATCCTGAAAGATGTATCGTTTGATGCAGCCGTCGGATCAGGCGGCAGTGCTGGCACTGTGGCAGAGCCAGCGGGGAGATACCGAAGAATTTGCAAGGAATGCGGTGGAGCGCTTTGCCGGAGAGCAGAACGTCTACGTGGCAGAGGAAAACGATGAGATCGTTGCGGTGGCGCTGGCAGTGCCGGTGACCCTGCAGGGACGCACCGGCAGTTACCTGTACGGTCTGTGCGGACAGGGCAGCCTGATCCTTGCCGGTCTGCTGGACTACATCTGCGCCCAGCAGAAACTGCGGGGTGCCGGTTTTACCGTGGCGGTGCCCACCGGCGCAGAGCAGGCAGCGCTGCTGCAGGATAAGGGCTTTGCCCGTGCCTTTGCCCTCCGCTGCCTGTCCCGGGAGGTGGATCGCAATTTGTGGAGTCAGGCGGATTTTGACTCGGTCACCGCCAAAAAGCTCTGTGAACTGCGGCAGCGCTTCTGGAGCGATACGGTGCAGCTGAGCCCGGACCGCATGGCGGTGGTGCTGGGGGACCTGTATTCCCGGGGTGCCACCATCGTTTCCAGCGAGCAGGGCTACGGCATCTATTTCCGCAAGGAGGACACCCTCTATTTCGTGGAGATGATGGCAGAGGACGACCGCAGCGCCGAAAAGCTTATGGAAGCCGCCCGGGAAAAAGAGGTCATCGTGGAAAAGGCTGTCATCACCGTGGGAGCCGCCCAGACCCTGTTTCTGGGGGAGGGCACCCGGCAGGATTACGGCATGATCCGCTTTGACGGCGAACCCTTTGATGTTTCCGAAAGCTATATGCGGCTGATGCTGGAAAGCTGAGAGAAAAGGAGTGCGTATGGCACACAAAAATACCCACACCGCCCGCAAAAAGGGCGGTGTATGGAAGATCTTGCTGGTGATGCTGCTGGTGATCCTGCTGGCGGCAGGCGGGGCAGTGCTCTGGGCAAGAGGTGAGATCCGGGGCAGCACCCGCAAACAGGAGACCACCGTCACCGTCTCCATCCCTCAGGGCAGCGGGGTGGCGGCAATCGCCAACCGGCTCAAGGAGGCGGGGGTCATCCGCTCTGCCTATCTGTTCCGCTGGTATGTGGGGCAGCAGGGAGCAGCCAAAAAGCTGCAGTACGGGGATTTTACCCTGGAATGCAACGCCTCCTACAGCCAGCTCATCACCCAGCTGTCCCAGTACGCTAAGGCGGAGTCGGTGCGGGTCACCATCCCGGAGGGCACCACCGCCATTGCCATTGCCCGGAAAATGGAAGAAGCAGGGCTGTGCAGCGCACAGGACTTTTTGCAGGAGGCGAACGAAGGAGACTTCAGCCAGTTTGCCTTCTGGCAGTATCTGCCGGAGGACGAAGAGGCACCGGACCGGTTCATGAAGTGCGAGGGCTATCTCTTCCCGGAGACCTACGAGTTCTTAAAGGGCGATACGGTGCACAATTATGTTGCCACCTTCTACGCACAGTTTGATGCCCGGATCACTCCGGAAATGTATAAGGAGCTGGAAGAGCAGGATATGACCCTGCCCCAGCTCATCACCCTTGCCTCCTTTGTACAGGAGGAGGCAGGCAACGCTCAGGACTCCAACGTGGCGCAGGTGTTCCGCAACCGGCTGGCAGAGGGGTCGCCCTATCCCCGGCTCCAGAGCAACACCTCCAGCCACATCCAGAGCGACGCCGACAACAACTACCTGTGGAACTGGGTGGCGCCCTACTACGGCGGCTGGGATAAGATCCCCGCCAACATCCTTGCGGCATACGACACCTACAGCTGCACCGGTCTGCCGGCAGGACCCATCTCCAACCCCGGCATTGCAGCCATCCGTGCCACACTGGATCCCCAACCCGATGAGGAGGCAAAGGACGCCTATTTCTTTGTCACCGACCGGAAGGGCAACTACTACTATGCTCACACTCTCGGTGAACACAACGCCAACTGCCGGACGGCGGCAGCGGTGAACCGCAGCATGGATGCAAGTTCAGAATCTGCGACAAAATAACATACTGCCGCCAAAAAGGCGGGAAAGGACTATAGAATTATGCTTCAAATCCCGGAACTGCTTGCTCCGGCAGGCGATCTGGAACGCCTGCGCTACGCCATCAACTATGGGGCAGACGCCGTGTACTGCGGTCTGCCGGAGTTCGGTATGCGCTCTGCACCGGCAAACTTTACCCCGGAGCAGCTGGAAGAGGGGGTCATCTACGCCCATGCCCGTGGACGAAAGGTCTACCTGACCATGAACACCCTGCCCACCAACGAGGAGGCAGACCGTCTGCCGGAGGCAATCCGCACCGCTGCAAAGGCGGGCGTGGATGCCTTTATCGTGGCGGATCTGGGAGTGCTGGATGCCTGCAAGACCTTTGCCCCGGAGATCGAGGTCCACATGTCCACCCAGACAGGCATCACCAACTGGGCGGCAGCAAATGCCGCATACAAGATGGGCGCAAAGCGGGTGGTGCTGGCACGGGAGCTGTCCCTGCAGGACATTGCTGTCATCCGGGACAAGACCCCGCCGGAGCTGGAGATCGAGGCATTTGTCCACGGTGCCATGTGCATGAGCGTCTCCGGACGGTGCCTGCTGTCCACCTACATGACCGGGCGGGACTCCAACCGGGGTCAGTGTGCCCAGCCCTGCCGCTGGAAATATTACCTCAGCGAGGAGACCCGTCCCGGGCAGCTGTACGAGATCGGGGAAAACGAAAACGGCAGCTACATCCTCAACGCCAACGACCTGTGTACCGCCCCCTTCATCGACCTGATCTGCAAGGCGGGCGTAGACAGCCTGAAGATCGAGGGGCGTGCCAAGACCTTCTACTATGTGGCAAGCGTCACGGCGGCATACCGCAAGGCGCTGGACGCTTATCTGGCAGACCCTGCCAACGACAACTTTGAGCTGCCCGCCGCCGTGTACGAGGAGCTGGCACGCACCAGCCACCGCCACTATTCCCCGGGCTTCTACTTTGGTGCCCAGCAGGCACGGCAGACCACCGACAGCGCCACCTACATCCGGGACTGGGAGTTTGTGGGCACGGTGGAAAGCTGGAACGACGGCGTCGCCTCCTGCCAGCAGCGGGGCAAGTGGACGCTGGGGGACCAGCTGGAAGCGCTGTGCCCCGACGGACGCAGCATCCCGCTGACCCCCGCATGGATCAAAAACGAGGCAGGGGAGCAGGTGGAAAGCACCCCCCACGCCATGGAAAAATACACCATCCCCACCCCGGAGCTGCCTCCCATGAGCCTGCTGCGGCGCAAGACGGTGTAAGGACCACCCATATCCCCTGAAACAAAAACGCATCTGCAGCCTTTTCCGGATCTTCCAAAAAACCGGAAAAGTGTGCTGCAGATGCGTTTGTTTTATGGCGGAGGTCCGGGCATTACCCTTCCAGTGCATCCAGTGCTGCCCGGGCGGCACGGATGTTTGCCTCATCGGTCTGCCACAGGTCGTATTCCGAGAAGCCCGGCAGACCCATGGGCACCCCCTCCCGGCGGAAGGTCATCCGGCTGTCCAGCACCTTTTTGCCGGAAAGGTGAAAGGCGTGGGCACCGGTCCGGGCGGCAAGGACAGGGATATTCTGCGCCGTGACCCCTGCCCCCACAAGGATCTCCAGCCGGTCTCCGGCGGCGGCAACCAGCTGCCTCAGCAGCTCTGCCCCGGCAGGGGCGCTTGCCGCCTGCCCGCTGGTGAGGATGGTGGAAAGCCCCAGCGCCCGGGCGGTGTCCAGAGCGGCAAAGGGGTCCCGGCACAGGTCAAAGGCACGGTGCAGGGTGCAGTCCACCGGGCGGTGCGCCTGCTGTGCTGCCTGCCGGGCGGCGGCGTAGAGGGGACCCAGGGCGTCTGCGTCCAGTGCACCGTCGGCGGTCAGCACGCCGGTGACGATGCCGTCTGCCCCGGCTGCCACCAGCTGGGCGGCGCACTGCTCCATCTGTGCCAGCTCGTAGTGGTCGTAGCAGAAATCTCCAAACCGGGGGCGCAGCAGCGCCCGCACCGGCAGACCGGTCTCCGCCTTTACCTGCTGCAAAAGGGCAAGGCTGGGGGTGGTGCCTCCGATGATAAGGTCAGCGCACAGTTCCAGCCGGTCTGCACCGCCCCGCTTTGCCGCCAGAGCACTGGCGGTGCTGTCCACACAGACTTCCAAAGTATAAGACATAAGGTCCCTCCTGCGATCTCTCTGCTGTTTCAACAAAACCCGCCAGCAGGTTCTGCTGACGGGTTTTGTATTAAAATTGGCTTGTTTCCGTTACTTTACGCTCTCCAGGAAGCGGACAAAGCCTGCACGTCCCGCCTCGTCCAGCTTGTAGACACCGGCGTCGGTAAGGACCTGCGCAAACACTTGACCCACCTCGTCCTGCAGGATCAGGTGAACATTGTCGGCGTTCAGCTCCGGGTGCTTTGCAAGGATCTCCTCCGCCCACTCGGCGTGCTTCTGCAGGGCTTCGGGGTACTCTGCGGTGGGCAGGTGTGCCACCAGCGCATCTGCAAGGTCGAACAGCTCCTGCTTCAGGCGGCTGGGCAGCACTGCAAGACCCATGACCTCGATAAGACCGATGTTCTCCTTTTTGATGTGGTGGAGCTTTGCGTGGGGGTGGAACACGCCCAGCGGATGCTCCGGGGTGGTGATGTTGTTCCGCAGCACCAGATCCAGCTGGTACTTGCCATCCCGCATCCGGGCGATGGGGGTGATGGTGTTGTGGGGTTCGCCGTCGGTCTGGGCAAACACAAAGCAGCTCTCGTCGCTGTAGCCCCGCCATGCGGTGAGGATCTTGTCCGCCAGCTCCACCAGACGGTCGTCGTTTTCGCTGGTGAGGCGGATGCAGCTCATGGGCCAATGGACGATGCCTGCCTCCACATCCTCAAAGCCGGGGAACACCCACTGCTTTTCCACCGGTGCCTTTGCCATGGCAAACTCGTAGTGACCGCCCTGGAAATGGTCGTGGCTCAGGATGCTGCCGCCCACGATGGGCAGGTCGGCGTTGCTGCCCACAAAGTAGTGGGGGAACAGACCCACAAAGTCCAGCAGCTTGCGGAAGGTGGCACGCTCGATCTTCATGGGGGTGTGCTGGTTGTTGAACACGATGCAGTGCTCGTTGTAATACACATAGGGGCTGTACTGCAGGTTCCATGCACTGTCGTTGATGGTCAGGGGAATGATCCGGTGGTTCTCCCGGGCGGGATGGTTCATCCGTCCGGCATAGCCCTCGTTTTCCGGGCAGAGCTGGCACTTGGGGTAGGCGCTCTGGGGGGCAAGCTTTGCGGCGGCGATCGCCTTGGGGTCCTTTTCCGGCTTGGAAAGGTTGATGGTGATATCCAGATCCCCGTAGGCGGTGCGGGTGACCCACTTCAGGTCCCGCTTGATGCGGTAGCGGCGGATGTAGTCGGTGTCCTGACTGAACCGGTAGAACCAGTCGGTGGCAGCCTGAGGACCCTCGTTTTCGTAGCGCTCCTCAAAGTTGGCACGGACGATGCTGGGGCGGGGGGTCAGCACACCCATGAGTTTGGTGTCAAAGAGGTCCCGGGCGGTGGAGTTGTCGTCGCAGACGCCCCGTGCTACGGCATCGTCCACCAGAGTGGTCAGGATGCTTTCCAGATCGGTGTAGCACACCTCCCCCTCCGGGGTGGTAAAATCGTCCAGACCCATGGTCATGAGCAGCTGGTTGCGGATATAGATCTCGTCATCGGGCAGGATCAGACCGGTGTCCAGCCCGTAGTTCACGAGCTGCTGAATGGCAGTAGAGATCACAGGACAGCGCCTCCTTCCGGACGAATGCTGAGCACGTGGCAATGACCCTTGCCCAGGATCGCCTCCATGTTTGCCTTAAACTCCTCCAGCAGATCCAGCGGCACAAAAGCCTGCACGGTGCCGGCAAAACCGCCGCCGTGGACCCGGACAGCGCCTTTGCCGCCCAGGAAGTGCTTTGCGGCGGCGATGGTCACCGCCACTTCCTGATGCTCCTTGTACCCGGCGGGGATCACGTTCTGCAGGTATTCCCAGCTGCTGTTTCCGGAATCGTTTACCAGCTGCAGGAAGCTGTCAAAATCCACGTTCCGCAGTGCCGTCACCTGAGCAGGCACCCGGTCGTTGTCGGCGTAGAAGTGGAAGGCACGGAGCACCGCACGGTCGCCGCACTGCTTGCGGCACTCCGGCAGCTTTGCAAGGAAGGTGTCAAAGGGCACCTGCCGCAGTACCTCGCCGCCGCAGACAGCGGCAACGGCACGGCAGTCTGCCGGGATGGCGGCATACTCGTCGGTGAGGTCTGCATGGTCTGCGCCGGAATCCAGAATGCACAGTGCCAGACCTGCCTTGGAAAAGTCCACCGGCACCGGCTCCACATCGGGGTGGGCGGGGTCGGCAAAATCAATGGTGATGATGTTGCCTACGCTGGAAGCCATCTGGTCCATGAGACCGCAGGGCTTGCCAAAGTAGACGTTTTCTGCCCACTGACCGATCTGTGCGATCTCGATGGGGGAGACCTTTTCGGTCATGAAGCAGTCGTTCAGCACAACGCCGATGAGCACTTCAAAGGCGGCAGAGGAGGAAACGCCGCTGCCCTTGGGCACGTTGGAAGAGATGTACACATCCAGACCGGACAGCTTTGCGCCCCGCTGACGGAATGCCTCACACTCGCCCCGCAGCAGGGACATGGTGGTGTTCTCCTCCTCCTTGCGGGGGGCAAGGTCTGCAAGGTCGATGACGCACAGGTCGTAGCCCTCGCTCTGGACCCGCAGCTGATTCAGGCTGTTGGGAGCGGCGGCGGCGATCATGTCGATGTTCACGCTGCCGGCAATGACCCGTCCATGCTGATGGTCGGTGTGGTTGCCGCCGATCTCGGTGCGACCCGGTGCGCTGTACAGGGCAGCCTCGGTGTGGGCACCAAAGGTATTCTCCAGCCCCTCCAGCAGGGCGCTGTAACGTGCTGCCTGTGCTGCAGTCTCGGCAGCGGGGCAGCAGTAAAGGGAGGCGAGTCGGCTGGCGTGGACGCCGTCGGCAAGCTCCTGCTTCCAGACAGAAATGGTTTTCATCATGGGAAAAGCCTCCTCTTGAAGATGGTCGTGGACCGGGCGGTGCTCCCGCAGGAGGACCCACCGCCGCTGCTTATCTCTATAATATAGGATTCTGCAGGAAAAAACCATGTGTTATTGTTGCACGGGAATGAAAAGTTGCAAAAAGCGCAAAACAGCCATCCCCGGAGGAAATCAACAAATAAAATAAAAAAGAGTCGCAAACCGAAAAACCGTTGTGAAAACCGACAGAAAAACTGGCAAAAACCTGTGCAGAGGCACCAAAACCGGAAATGGAGATTTGCACCCTTACAAACAAATACCCCCGCCGGGCGGCATCCGGCGGGGGTGTTCTGCAAAAAAGCAGGGAGGAGAGCGGGGGTCAATCTGCCAGCAGCTGCCCTTCCCTTACAAGGGCGGCTTCCAGCAGGGAGAGGTAGCAGTCGTGGAACAGGGAGTTATCCGCAGTTTCCAGCAGCACCAGAAGGTTATTGATCAGGGCGGTAAGGACCGCCAGTTTCAGCTTTTTCATCCAGAGATCCTTCTTTCGTTCTATAGTGGAAATGGTCCGGTGTGTCTTGCAAGATCTCGGCTACAATGCTATTATATAACCGGAACTGGAAAAAAGTTAGGATTATTTCGGGAGGATACTAGGAGAAAATCGCCATGATGGATGAAAACGGGGTCTGGCAGATCGTTGTGGCACCGGACGGGCAGGAGCAGGTGACAGTGGGTACGCCGGAGTTTCCGGTGGAGATCTGGGGCAGCCGGGACCAGACCCGGGCACTGTCCAGTCTTTATGTGCCGTGGCACTGGCATCCGGAGTTGGAGATAGACCTGATCGCCCAAGGCGAAGAGCAGATGACGGTGGACGGCAGGACCTTCCGGCTCCACACCGGGCAGGGAGTTTTTGTCAATTCCGGGGTGCCCCATATGTCCCAAAAGGCACCGGAGGCGGAGACGGTCCGGCATATTTCGCTGCTGTTCCATCCTGCGGTGGTAGGGGGAGCCAGCGGCAGTGTGTTCTGGCAGAAATATCTGAGCCCTCTGATAGGTGCCCCGGAGTGCCGCTGCATCCTGCTGCCCGGGGAGACCGAGTGGCAGCGGCAGCTGCTGACCGGGGTGGAACAGGTGACCCGGCTCTGGCAGCAAAAACAGCCGGGCTACGAATTTGAGGTGCGGGCGGAGCTTTCCCGGATCCTTTTTCTGCTCAAGGAGCACTGTGTGGAGCACGCCCAGCCTCCTACAGCACAGGAACTGCGGGACGCAGAGCGGATCAAACAGATGATGGACTTTGTGCGGGCACACCGGCAGGAAGAGATCACCACAGCGCAGATCGCAGCAAGTGCGGCGATCAGTGTCAGCGAGTGTCTGCGGTGCTTCCGCCGGATGCTGGACCTTACCCCCAAGGAATATCTGCAGCAGCACCGGCTCCGCCACGCCGTCTCCCTGCTGGAACAGACCGAGAAGACCATTAGCTGCATCGGGGCGGAGTGTGGCTTTACGGATATGAGCTACTTTGCCCGGGTGTTCCGTGCCCGCTACGGCTGCACCCCCTCCCAGTACCGCACCCGGAACGCAAAATAAACAGGACGCCCTGCCGCTGAGTCTGTGCGGCAGGGCGTCCTGTGCTGCGGCGGAGCTTATGCGCCGCCAAAAAGAAAGGTAAAAAAGAGTGTGATGCCGTACATTGCGGCAAGGAGAACAAAGGACCCCACTGCTAATTCCAGCAGAAAGATCAGACAGCCCCAGTCTCCGCTGCCATTGCTCAGGGCGGTGTACAGCATATAATCGTCGAACCAGTCGTGTTTGCGGCTCATAACACATCCTCCTGTGCGCTTGACGTCTGCCGGAAGGCAGGCTGCCTTCCGCTGCACACAGGATACCACAGAAAAGATACGATAAACGGGACGGAATGATTTTGGACGGGCGTTTTCAGAAAAACAGCCCCACGCCGGTCTCCACGTCCATGGCAAGCCCGGTGTCCCGGCTGTACCGGTCAAGGTCGGTGAGGATGGCTCCGCCGCCGGGCAGCTCCTCCAGCGCACCGGCGTCCCGCAGGGCGTTGAACTGGCTGGCATAGCAGGAGACGCTGTAAACGCCCAGCTGCCGCAGCAGGCTGCGGCTGACAAAGCCGCTGCGGAGCTTCTGGCAGAGGGCAGCCCCCTCCTCCACCGGGATGTAAACGGTGCGGGCGGCGTTTTCGATGAGATGGAACCGCTTTGCCACCTCCGCAAAGGGCAGCAGACTGCCGCCGGTGCCATGGCTCAAAGCGTCCAGAATGCCCTTTTTGTCCAGAGACGCCTCCCCCCGCAGGGCGGTAAGTTCCACGAAGTATCGCTGGATCGCCTCCGGGCTGCTCAGGTCCTCGTTGTGGTCGGCGGTATATTCCAGTGCGTCCCGGCTCTGGTGGAGCATTTCCGGGATGGGCAGCCCCTCCAGTTTAAAGCGGCACACCGGGCTGTCCTCCGCCGGGCGCTTTCCCTCCCGGTTGCAGCGCCCGGCGGTCTGCAAAAGAGAATCCAGCCCGCACTGTTCCCGGAATGCGGCGGGGAAATCCACGTCCACCCCCGCCTCGATGAGGGAGGTGGATACCACCCGGCAGGGCAGACTCTCTGCAAGGCGCTGCCGGATCTGCGCCAGCTTCCGGCGGCGGTCCGCCGGGCACAGCAGGGTGGTCAGGCAGAAGCTGCCCTCGGCAGGCAGGGCAGCGTAAAGCTGCTGGGCGGTCTTGCGGCGGTTGACCACGCACAGCCCCTGCGGCAGGGCAGAGAGCCGGGCAGACAGCTGCTCCATGGTCAGGGTGCCCAGATCCTGCAAAGTGGTGCGGCGGAGCACGGCGTAGAGCCGGGCGGTGTCGGTGCCCACCTCCCGCAGCTGCAATTCCGGGGCAAACTCCTTGAACAGGGGGTCCAGCACCGGCTGGGTGGCGGTGCACAGCAGGGCAGTGGCGTGGTAGTGCTGCACCAGCTGGGCAATGGCACTGACGCAGGGGCGCAGGTAGTCCGCAGGCAGGGTCTGCGCCTCGTCAAAGACGATGACGCTGTCGGCAATGTTGTGGAGCTTCCGGCAGCGGCTGCTGCGGTTGGCATACAGGGATTCAAAAAACTGCACCGCCGTGGTCACCACCACCGGAGCATCCCAGTTTTCGCTGGCAAGGAGCTGACGGTACTGCTCCGGGGTAAGGCTGTCCTCTTCGGTGGTCTTGTACTCGGCGCTGGAGTAGTCCGCCAGGACATTTTCCTCCCCCAGCAGCTCCCCAAAAACGGCGGCGGTCTGGTCGATGATGGACATATAGGGGATTACATAGATCACCCGTTTCATGCCCTGCGCCACGGCGTGTTCCAGAGCAAAGGCAAGGGAGGCAAAGGTCTTGCCGCCGCCGGTGGGCACCGTAAGGGTGTAAAGCCCCTGAGGGAACCGTTCCCCGTTTTCCATGCAGGCACGGAGCACGGCGTTGCGCTGGACACTTACCGGGCTGGGGTCCCGGCTGGCAAGGTAGGCTTTGCCCCGGGCACGGACCTTTGCAAGGAGGGCAGGCAGCTCCTGCCCCTGTCCCCGGGGCTTTTCGCCCCCGTTCATAAAGGTCTCGGTGTCAATAAAATCTGCATCCACCAGACAGGAATAGAGCATCCGGGTAAAAAAGGCAGAGGTCAGGGTGTCCCGGGATGCCCAGTCGGGCGGGGCGGAGACCGGCAGGGTCACCTCCTCCTGCCAGCGGTCATAGGGCGGCAGGTCCTTTCTCTGGCAGCGTCCCAGAAGGGTGGGAGCGTCCCCCGGGTCTCCCCGGCTGCCGCCGTCCGGCAGACCGCTGTGATGTCCGGCAATGGCAAATGCTGCCGGGGCGTGACGGCGGCGGAATGCTTCCTGCGCCCCGGCGGTGGAGTGGTCCACCCGGGCACCTCCCTGCAGCCGCAGCTGAAATTTCTGGCTGTATTTGCCGATGTCGTGGAGCCACCCGGCAAACTGTGCCTCCCCGGCGGCGTCGAAACACCGGGCAAAGCCCCCCGCAAGGGCGGCGGTGCCGGAAAGATGGTCGTAGACGGTCTGGGTGCGGGTGCCGTCCTCGCTGATGTGGGCAAGTGCCTGTGTCATGGGAAATACCTCCTGTGGTTGATGGTCGCCTTAACCTTACCGCAGGGGGGAACAGGCTGTCAAGAAATGGCAGCAACTTTGGCGGACTGCACAACCGCCGCCGGGCAAAGACGGTCAGGATGCCCAAGGCGCCGGGGGTCAGTCCCGGGTCAGGGCGTTGTAGCAGTGGTCAAAGGCGTCCAGAAAGCCTGTGATCTCCGCTTCGGTGGTCAGGTGGCTCAGGCTGATGCGCCAGGAGGAGAGGGCGTTGCGGCGGTCACCGCTGACCGCAAGGACTGCAGGGGAGGGCAGCCCCTGGGAAGAGCAGGCGGACCGCACCGAGACGCAGACTCCCCGGGCGTCCAGCTCCCGCTGGAACAGGGTGCCCTTGACCCCCTCCACGCTGAGGTTCAGGATGTGGGGCACAGCGGCGTCCGGGCTGTTGATGCGGACCTTGGGGTAGGGGGCAAGCCCGGCACGGAGCAGGGCGTTCAGGGCACGGACCCGCTCGGTGCGCCGGGGCAGCTGCTCCACCGCCTTTTCCAGCGCAAGGGCAAGGGAGCACGCCAGCGCCGTGGTGGGGGTGCCGCTGCGGTAGATGGTGGTGCTTTCGCCGCCGTGGATCAGAGGCTCCAGCTCCAGCCCCCGGCGCTTGACCAGCACCCCGATGCCGTTGAGCCCGTAGAACTTGTGGGCGGTAAAGCTCATGGTATCCGCTCCTTCAAAGGTCACCGGCAGCTTGCCCACTGCCTGGGTGGCGTCCACATGGAGGCGGCAGCGGGGGTACTCCTTTAAAAGGTCGACGATCTGCGCCACCGGCTGCACGGTGCCCAGTTCGCTGTCCACGGCGGTGACTGCCACAAGGATGGCATCCGGACCCAGCAGTCGGCGCAGGTGGTCCAGATCCACGGTGCCGTCCGGGCGCAGGTCCACAAGGTCGATCTGGTAACCCTGCTGCTGCAGGGCGGTAAGGCTGCCCTTTACCGAGGCGTGTTCCAGCGGGGTGGAGATGATGCGCCTGCCTGCATTCTGCCCCAGCTTTGCAAGGCTTTTGAGGGCAAAGTTGTTCGCCTCGCTGGCACCGGAGGTGTAGATGATCTCCGCCGGCTGCGCCCCGAGACAGGAGGCGATGCTGCAGGTCGCCTGTTCCAGCAGCGCCCGGGCGGCGGCACCTGCCTGATGCCGGGAATTGGGGTTGCCGGGACAGCTGCTCTCCACCTGACAGAACCGCTGCAGGACCTGCGGGTCCACAGGGGTGTTGGCAGAATAATCCAGATAGATCATGGGACCTCCTTGTCATGGAAATCAATTTTCCTCTAAAGGCTTCCCCCGGTCGGGGACAGATTCTCCCCGCTCCGGGGAGAAATGTCACCGTAGGTGACAAAGTGGGGGGAGCTGTCACCGAAGGTGACTGATGAGGGCGCAGGACAGCAGCATCTCGCCATAAATACCCCTCATCCGTCTGCTCACTGCGTTCACAGCCACCTATTCCCCCTTTTGTCGCTGTGCGACATTTTCCCCCGGTCGGGGGAAATCTGTCCCCAAGGGGGGAAGGCTTTTGCCTCAGGTCAGGTTGCAAAAATTGATTTCCGTGCCTCCTTGTGTTTATATACAGATAATACTGGTGGGTAATATTATAGCGCACCCCGGGGAACAGCGCAAGGAAAAAACAGAGAATCCGGCAAAGTGCTTGCGGCAGACGCCGGAGTCTGTTATACTTGTAACGGAGTTATCCGGGCTTGCCCGGCGGATTCTGCCGGAGCGGTTCCGGCGGTTTGGAATGCACAGGAGAAGGGAGAGGACAGTATGTTCAAGCGCCATTACCGGCTGCGCAGCAGCTGTCTGCCGCTTTTGTGCAGGATCATTGTTTCCATTTTTTGAGGCACTGCCGTTTCTGACGACAATGCCTCTTTTTTTGGGAACGGAAAAATGCAGGAGGTCATACAGATCTATGAGCAACGAAAAAATCGATTACTCCAAGGGCATCTATGATGCACGGCGGCTGGGTACCGGCAGGATGCTGGTGCTGGGCGTCCAGCATATGTTTGCCATGTTCGGCGCAACGGTGCTGGTGCCGCTGCTGACCGGACTTAGCGTTTCCACCACCCTGCTGTGCGCAGGTCTGGGCACGCTGCTGTTCCATCTTATCACCAAAAAGAAGGTGCCGGCATTCCTGGGCTCCTCCTTTGCCTATCTGGGCGGCTTTTCCATCGTGGCACCCATGCTTGCTGACGCCAACGGCAACCTGACGGTGCCCAACACCAAAATGCTGCCCTATGCCTGTGCGGCGGTCGCATTCTCCGGTCTTGTCTATCTGGTGGCAAGCCTGCTGATCTCTACCTTTGGCATCCGCCGCATCATGAAGTTCTTCCCGCCGGTGGTCACCGGACCCATCATCATCTCCATCGGTCTGATCCTTGCCCCCTCCGCCATCAGCAACTGTCAGGCAAACTGGCTGCTGGCATTCGTGGCACTGGGCGTGGTCATCGCCTGCAACATCTGGGGCAAGGGCATGGTCAAGATCCTGCCCATCCTCATCGGCGTGCTGGTGTCCTACGCAGTGGCACTGGTCACCGGTGCGGTGGACTTCCAGAAGATCGCTGACGCCGCATGGTTCGGCATCCCCCTCCACAAGAGCGCCATGAGTCTGTTTGCCATTGACGGCAGCCCCGAGTTCATCAGCGCGCTGTTTACCATCATCCCCATCGCCCTTGCTACCATGATGGAGCACGTGGGCGACATCGCCGCCATCAGCGCTACCGTGGGTCACAACTACATCAACGACCCCGGTCTGAACCGCACCCTGCTGGGCGACGGTCTTGCCACCAGTCTGGCAGGTCTGCTGGGCGGTCCCGCCAACACCACCTACGGCGAGAACACCGGCGTTCTTGCCCTGAGCAAGATCTACGACCCGCTGGTGATCCGCATTGCCGCTGCGCTGGCGATCATCCTGAGCTTCAGCCCCAAGTTTGAGGCAGTCATCAACACCATCCCCACCGGCATCATCGGCGGCATCAGCTTTGTGCTCTACGGCATGATCTCCGCCATCGGTGTGCGCAACGTGGTGGAGAACCGGGTAGACTTTACCAACAGCCGCAACCTTATCGTTGCCGCCGTCATTCTGGTGTGCGCTCTGGGCTTCAACTCGGTGGGCGGCGTCAGCTTTGCCATTGCAGGGGTCACCATCAACCTGTCCGGTCTGGCAATTGCTGCCATCGCCGGCATCCTGCTCAACGCCATCCTGCCCGGCAACGACTACGAGTTTGACGCTGCCGACGGCACCGAGGCTTCTGCCAGCGGCAACCTGCAGGTCTGATCCCGGTACCGGCAAAGGCAATGCGCCCAGTTTTGGCAGAAAGATTTTGGGCAGCTTGCCAGATTTCAATAAATGAGAATAATTCTCAGATTTACTCTTGACTAACTAGGAATTATTCGCTATAATAGAGCCATGAGAAGGACCGGTGAGTACCAACACCGCAGCCCCCTTCTCGTGGCTCTTTTATCTATAGTATCTATAAAATGAATGGAGGTTCATTCTTATGAAGAAATATGTTTGCACCGTTTGTGGTTATATTGCAGAAGGCGAGATCCCGGCACAGTGCCCCGTTTGCAAGGCACCCGCTTCCGCTTTTGTTGAGAAGAAGGGCAACACCTATGTCACCGAGCACGTTGTGGGCATCGGCAAGGCAGAGGGCGTGCCTCAGGAGATCGTAGACGGTCTGCGCGCCAACTTTGAGGGCGAGTGCAGCGAGGTCGGCATGTACCTTGCCATGGCACGGGTGGCAGAGCGTGAGGGCTACCCCGAGATCGCCGAGGCTTACAAGCGCTACGCCTACGAGGAGGCAGACCACGCTTCCCGTTTTGCAGAGCTGCTGGGTGAGGTGGTCACCGACAGCACCAAGAAGAACCTGATGATGCGTGCCGAGGCTGAGTGCGGTGCCTGCGCCGGCAAGATGGACCTTGCCAAGAAGGCTAAGGAGCTGAACCTGGACGCCATCCACGACACCGTCCATGAGATGGCTAAGGACGAGGCTCGTCACGGCCGCGGCTTTGAGGGTCTGCTGAAGCGTTACTTCAACACCGAAGTCTGATAAGGGTTCCCCGGTTATCCATTCTGCCCGCTGCAGTGGCTTTGCCCTGCAGCGGGCTTTTTGCTGGGACCCTTGACAGACCCTTGCCCCGGGTCTTATACTGTGGAATAAGAGGGGAGAGGAAACCAATGGAAAATCATCTGGAAAACAAGACCCCGGCGGTGCGGTATGCCCTGCTGGATGAGCTGCGGGGGCTGGACCTTATCAGCATGATGCTGTACCACGCCTGCTGGGACCTGATCTTTTTGTTTGGGGTGCGGGCAGACTGGTACTACGACACCCCGGGCAGGCTGTGGCAGCAGTCCATCTGCTGGGTGTTCATCCTGCTGTCCGGCTTCTGCGTGCCGCTGGGACACCGGACCCTGCGGCGGGGTGCGGTGGTGTTTGGGGGTGGTGCTCTGGTCACCGCCGTGACCCTGCTGTTCATGCCCGGCGACCGGGTCATCTTTGGGGTGCTGACCCTGCTGGGCAGCGCCATGATGCTGACGGCGCTGGTCCGCCCGGTGCTGGACCGGATCCCGCCGGTGGTGGGCATAGGGGTGTCGGCGGTGCTCTTTGCCTTTACCCGGCAGATCATATACGGCTGGGTGGGCTTTGGCAGCTGGCTGGTTTTTCTGCCTCAGTGGCTGTATGCCAACTATTTTACCGCCTTTTTTGGTTTTATGCCCTGGTGGTTCTATTCCACCGACTATTTCCCGCTGATGCCCTGGATCTTTTTGTTCTGGGCGGGCTTTTTTTTGCACCGTCTGGTGGGAAAGCAGCGCATGGAGCCTCTGCGCCGCTCGGTCTGCCCGCCTCTGGGCTGGATGGGGCGGCACTCTCTGCTGCTGTACCTTCTGCATCAGCCGGTGATCTACGGGGTGCTGTATCTGGTGTTCTGCATTTTGTAAGCATGGAAATCAATTTTCCTCTAAAGGCTTCCCCCGGTCGGGGACAGATTCTCCCCGCTCCGGGGAGAAATGTCACTGCAGGTGACAAAGAGGGGAGCGGCTGTCACCGCAGGTGACTGATGAG
>Ga0129313_1000275_pt1 | contig 49252 bp, 40 predicted proteins | sample O1105metagenome_FD_94436 | JGI IMG/M metagenome (GOLD analysis project Ga0129313, IMG submission 94436) | Orangutan group fecal microbial communities from fecal samples from Wisconsin, USA - O1105 metagenome | ecosystem: Host-associated > Mammals > Digestive system > Large intestine > Fecal...
AGGAGAATGGGACATGTTAGTTTGGCTGGCCGAACATTTGGTCAAATATTATTCCGGCTTTAACGTCTTTTCCTATCTGACGTTTCGCGCCATCGTCAGCCTGCTGACCGCGCTGTTCATCTCTTTGTGGATGGGCCCGCGCATGATTGCCCGCTTGCAAAAAATGTCCTTTGGACAGGTTGTACGTAACGACGGTCCTGAATCGCACTTTAGTAAACGTGGTACGCCAACCATGGGCGGGATCATGATCCTCACCGCGATTGTTATCTCCGTTCTGTTGTGGGCATATCCGTCGAACCCGTACGTATGGTGCGTGCTGGTGGTATTGATTGGCTACGGCATTATCGGTTTTGTCGATGACTACCGCAAAGTGGTGCGAAAAGATACCAAGGGCCTGATTGCCCGCTGGAAGTACTTCTGGATGTCGGTGATTGCGCTGGGTGTAGCCTTTGCGCTGTACCTCGCCGGTAAAGATACCCCGGCTACCGAGCTGGTGGTGCCGTTCTTTAAAGATGTCATGCCGCAGTTGGGGCTGTTCTACGTGCTGCTGGCGTACTTCGTGATTGTGGGTACTGGCAACGCGGTAAACCTCACCGATGGCCTGGATGGTCTGGCGATTATGCCGACCGTGTTCGTGGCAGCGGGTTTTGCGCTGGTGGCATGGGCGACCGGTAACATGAACTTTGCCAACTATCTGCACATTCCCTATTTACGCCATGCCGGTGAGTTGGTGATCGTCTGTACGGCGATTGTCGGCGCGGGGTTAGGCTTCCTGTGGTTTAACACCTATCCGGCGCAGGTCTTTATGGGCGACGTCGGTTCGCTGGCGCTGGGCGGCGCGCTGGGCATTATTGCCGTGCTGCTGCGTCAGGAGTTCCTGCTGGTAATCATGGGCGGCGTATTTGTTGTGGAAACGCTGTCGGTCATTTTGCAGGTTGGCTCCTTTAAGCTGCGCGGACAGCGCATCTTCCGTATGGCGCCGATTCACCATCACTATGAACTGAAAGGCTGGCCGGAACCGCGCGTAATTGTGCGCTTCTGGATTATTTCGCTGATGCTGGTGCTGATTGGCCTGGCAACGCTGAAGGTACGTTAATCATGGCTGATTACCAGGGTAAAAAAGTCGTCATTATCGGTCTGGGATTGACCGGGCTGTCATGCGTGGATTTCTTTCTGGCGCGTGGTGTGACGCCGCGTGTGATGGATACCCGCGCAACGCCACCTGGCCTGGATAAATTGCCGGAAGCGGTTGAGCGTCATGTTGGCAGCCTGAATGATGATTGGCTGATGGCCGCCGATCTCATCGTCGCCAGCCCTGGTATTGCCCTGGCGCATCCTTCGCTGAGCGCCGCTGCTGATGCAGGGATCGAAATTGTCGGTGACATCGAGCTGTTCTGTCGTGAAGCGCAGGCGCCGATCGTCGCGATCACCGGTTCCAACGGGAAAAGCACTGTCACCACGTTGGTGGGAGAAATGGCGAAAGCGGCTGGTGTGAACGTGGGTGTTGGCGGAAATATCGGCCTGCCCGCGCTGATGCTGCTGGATGACGAACGTGAGCTGTATGTACTGGAGCTGTCGAGCTTCCAGCTGGAGACAACCTCCAGCTTACAGGCTGTAGCCGCCACCATTTTGAACGTCACCGAAGATCATATGGACAGGTATCCGTTTGGCTTGCAGCAGTACCGTGCGGCCAAACTGCGCGTCTATGAGAATGCGAAAGTGTGTGTGGTTAATGCCGATGATGCGCTGACCATGCCGATTCGCGGGGCGGATGAGCGCTGCGTGAGCTTTGGCATCAACATGGGTGACTATCATCTCAATCGTCAGCAGGGTGAAACCTGGCTGCGGGTGAAGGGCGAAAAAGTCCTGAACGTGAAAGAGATGACGCTTACCGGCCAGCATAACTATACCAACGCACTGGCTGCGCTGGCGCTGGCGGATGCTGCGGGTCTGCCGCGGGCATCCAGCCTGAAAGCGCTGACTACCTTTACCGGTCTGGCGCATCGTTTCCAGTTGGTACTGAATCATAACGGTGTGCGTTGGATTAACGATTCAAAAGCCACCAACGTTGGCAGCACAGAAGCGGCACTGAATGGTCTGCACGTTGACGGTACGTTGCACCTGCTGCTGGGCGGCGATGGGAAATCGGCCGACTTTACGCCGCTGCAACGCTACCTGACTGGCAACAACATTCGTCTGTACTGCTTTGGTCGCGATGGCTCGCAGCTTGCCGCTCTGCGTCCTGAGGTTGCGGAACACACTGAAACCATGGAGCAGGCAATGCGTCTGCTCGCACCGCGTGTGAAGTCGGGTGATATGGTGCTGCTGTCGCCAGCCTGCGCCAGCCTTGACCAGTTCAAGAACTTTGAGCAACGCGGTGACGTCTTTACCCGTTTAGCGAAGGAGTTGGGTTGATGCGATTCTCTCTCCCTCGTCTGAAAATGCCGCGCGTACCGGGACTGGGTGTCCTGGCGTGGATCTTCGCGGCACTTAAAGGCTGGGTGATGGCTTCGCGTGATAAAGACGCGGACAGCCTGATCATGTATGACCGCATGCTGCTGTGGCTGACTTTTGGTCTGGCAGCGATCGGTTTTGTGATGGTGACATCGGCATCAATGCCCGTAGGGCAACGTCTGGCGGGCGATCCCTTCCTGTTTGCTAAGCGTGACGCGCTGTATATCTTCCTCGCGTTCTGTCTGGCGATGGTGACGCTGCGTCTGCCGATGGAGTTCTGGCAGAAGTACAGCACGACGATGCTGATCGCCTCGATCATCATGTTGTTGATCGTTCTGGTGGTGGGGAGCTCCGTTAACGGGGCATCGCGCTGGATCGCGCTGGGGCCGCTGCGTATTCAGCCTGCGGAATTCACCAAGCTGTCGCTGTTCTGTTATCTCGCTAACTACCTGGTGCGTAAAGTCGATGAAGTGCGTAACAACCTGCGCGGCTTCTTAAAACCGATGGGTGTGATTCTGGTGCTGGCAGTCTTACTGCTGGCGCAGCCTGACCTTGGTACGGTAGTGGTGCTGTTTGTCACGACGCTGGCGATGCTGTTTCTCGCTGGTGCGAAACTGTGGCAGTTCATTGCCATTATCGGCATGGGGATTTCGGCGGTGGTGCTGCTGATCCTTGCTGAACCGTATCGTATTCGCCGCGTAACCTCCTTCTGGAACCCATGGGAAGATCCGTTTGGCAGCGGCTACCAGTTAACGCAATCGCTGATGGCTTTTGGTCGCGGTGAGGTTTGGGGTCAGGGGTTAGGTAATTCAGTGCAAAAACTGGAGTATTTACCGGAAGCGCACACCGACTTCATCTTCGCCATCATTGGGGAAGAGCTGGGTTATATCGGTGTGGTATTGGCACTTTTAATGGTATTCTTCGTCGCTTTTCGCGCGATGTCGATCGGTCGCAAAGCACTGGAAATTGACCACCGTTTTTCAGGCTTTTTAGCCTGCTCCATCGGGATTTGGTTCAGCTTCCAGGCCCTGGTAAACGTCGGCGCGGCAGCAGGTATGCTGCCAACAAAAGGTTTGACGTTACCGCTGATCAGTTATGGTGGTTCCAGTTTGTTGATTATGTCGACGGCCATCATGTTTTTGTTACGTATTGATTATGAAACGCGTCTGGAAAAAGCCCAGGCGTTTACACGAGGTGCACGATGAGTGGTCAACCGAAGCGGTTAATGGTGATGGCAGGCGGTACCGGTGGGCATGTGTTCCCGGGGCTGGCGGTCGCGCACCATTTAATGGCCCAGGGCTGGCAGGTTCGTTGGCTGGGCACCGCCGACCGTATGGAAGCGGACTTAGTGCCGAAGCATGGCATTGAAATTGACTTTATTCGCATCTCCGGTTTGCGTGGCAAAGGTGTCAACGCGCTGCTTGCCGCCCCCGTGCGTATTTTTAATGCCTGGCGTCAGGCGCGCGCCATTATGAAGCAGTTTAAGCCTGATGTGGTGCTGGGGATGGGCGGCTATGTGTCCGGCCCTGGTGGTCTGGCTGCCTGGTCATTAGGCATCCCGGTTGTCCTGCATGAGCAGAACGGCATTGCGGGATTAACCAACAAGTGGCTGGCGAAGATTGCAACGAAGGTGATGCAGGCTTTTCCTGGCGCTTTCCCGAATGCGGAAGTGGTGGGTAACCCGGTACGCACCGACGTTCTGGCGCTGCCGTTGCCCGAAGCGCGTCTGGCGGGGCGTGAAGGCCCGGTTCGCGTGCTGGTCGTCGGGGGATCTCAGGGCGCACGCGTATTGAACCAGACGATGCCGCAGGTTGCCGCAAAGCTTGGCGACGCGGTGACTATCTGGCATCAGAGTGGCAAAGGCGCGCAGCAAACCGTTGAACAGGCGTATGCCGACGCGGGACAAACGCAGCACAAGGTCACTGAGTTTATTGATGATATGGCAGCCGCCTACGCGTGGGCGGATGTCGTAGTTTGTCGCTCCGGCGCGCTGACGGTAAGCGAAATTGCCGCTGCGGGTTTGCCTGCGCTGTTTGTGCCTTTCCAGCACAAAGACCGACAGCAGTACTGGAATGCGCTGCCGCTTGAAAAAGCGGGCGCCGCTAAAATTCTTGAGCAGCCGCAGTTTACTGTGGATGCCGTCGCGAACACCCTTTCCGGGTGGTCGCGAGAAACCTTATTAACCATGGCAGAACGTGCGCGCGCCGCATCCATACCGGATGCCACAGAGCGTGTTGCTAATGAAGTGAGCCGGGCTGCCCGGGCGTAATTGTGGTGATGCCTTTTGCATCGCATGAACTAAGAAGTTAATGGCTAAAGAATGAATACACAACAACTGGCAAAACTGCGTTCCATCGTGCCCGAAATGCGTCGCGTTCGGCACATTCACTTTGTCGGCATCGGTGGTGCTGGTATGGGCGGTATTGCCGAAGTTTTGGCCAACGAAGGTTATCAGATCAGTGGTTCTGACCTGGCGCCGAACCCGGTGACGCAGCAGTTGACGAATCTGGGCGCCACGATTTTCTTCAACCATCGCCCTGAAAATGTGCGTGATGCGTGCGTGGTGGTGGTATCCAGCGCGATTTCTGCGGATAACCCGGAAATTGTTGCGGCGCATGAAGCGCGTATTCCGGTGATCCGTCGTGCTGAAATGCTGGCGGAGTTAATGCGTTTTCGTCACGGTATCGCCATTGCCGGGACGCACGGTAAAACCACGACAACAGCGATGGTCTCCAGTATCTACGCAGAAGCGGGGCTGGATCCGACGTTTGTCAACGGCGGTCTGGTGAAGGCCGCAGGCGTCCATGCGCGTCTGGGTCATAGCCGTTATTTAATTGCGGAGGCGGATGAGAGCGATGCGTCGTTCCTGCATTTGCAGCCGATGGTAGCGATTGTTACCAATATCGAAGCCGATCATATGGATACCTACCATGGCGACTTCGAAAATTTAAAGCAGACGTTTATTAATTTCCTGCATAACTTGCCGTTTTATGGTCGTGCGGTTATGTGCGTTGACGACCCGGTGATCCGCGAGTTGTTGCCGCGAGTTGGTCGTCAAACCACAACCTATGGTTTCAGCGATGATGCTGATGTGCGCGTCGAAGATTACCAGCAGATTGGTCCACAAGGACACTTCACGCTGCTGCGTCAGGGGATGGCCGATTTACGCGTGACGTTGAACGCACCGGGCCGTCACAATGCGCTGAACGCGGCGGCGGCGGTGGCAGTGGCAACAGAAGAAGGCATTGAAGACGACGCAATTCTGCGCGCGCTGGAAAGTTTCCAGGGCACCGGACGCCGTTTTGACTTCCTTGGCGAATTCCCGCTGGAGCCGGTAAACGGTAAAGCCGGGACGGCGATGCTGGTGGATGATTATGGTCATCACCCAACGGAAGTGGATGCCACGATTAAAGCTGCTCGCGCGGGCTGGCCGGACAAAAATCTGGTAATGCTGTTCCAGCCGCACCGCTTTACGCGTACACGCGATTTGTATGACGACTTTGCCAACGTGCTGACTCAGGTCGATGCGCTGTTGATGCTGGATGTATACGCCGCGGGTGAAGCTGCGATTCCGGGGGCTGACAGCCGCTCGCTGTGCCGTACGATCCGTGGTCGCGGTAAGATCGACCCGATTCTGGTATCCGATCCGGCTCAGGTGGCAGACATGTTGGCACCGGTATTAACCGGCAACGATCTGATTTTGGTGCAGGGCGCTGGAAATATCGGCAAAATCGCGCGTTCCTTAGCTGAAATCAAACTGAAGCCGCAAAACCCGGAGGAAGAACAACATGGCTGATAAAATCGCGGTCCTGTTAGGAGGAACCTCCGCAGAGCGTGAAGTTTCGCTGAATTCCGGCGCGGCCGTACTGGCAGGGTTACGCGAAGGTGGTGTCGATGCCCATCCGGTTGACCCTAAAGAGGTTGATGTCACTCTTCTGAAATCTATGGGTTTTCAGAAGGTGTTTATTGCGCTGCATGGCCGTGGCGGGGAAGATGGCACGTTGCAGGGCATGCTGGAGCAAATTGGCCTGCCATATACCGGCAGCGGCGTCATGGCTTCCGCAATTTCGATGGACAAACTGCGCAGCAAACTGTTGTGGCAGGGGGCTGGTTTACCGGTCGCGCCTTGGGTCGCATTGACTCGCGCTGAATTCGAAAAAGGTCTTAGCGATGAGGTAGTTACGGAGATTTCTGCGTTAGGTTTGCCGCTGATTGTGAAGCCAAGCCGTGAAGGCTCAAGCGTAGGGATGTCAAAAGTTGAAGAAGAAAATGCTTTGCATGGTGCATTAGCATTGGCTTTTCAGCATGATGAAGAAGTACTGATCGAAAAATGGCTCAGTGGCCCGGAATTTACAGTTGCGATGCTTGGTGAAGAAATTTTACCGTCAATACGTATCCAACCCGCGGGAACCTTCTATGATTATGAGGCGAAGTATCTCTCTGATGAGACACAATATTTCTGCCCTGCCGGTCTGGAAGTCGAACAAGAGGCACGTTTACAGGAATTAGTCCTGAAAGCGTGGACCGCATTGGGCTGTAAAGGTTGGGGTCGCATTGACGTCATGCTGGACAGCGATGGCCAGTTTTATCTGCTGGAAGCGAATACCTCTCCGGGTATGACCAGCCACAGTCTGGTGCCGATGGCGGCGCGTCAGGCGGGCCTGAGCTTCTCGCAGTTGGTGGTAAGAATTCTGGAGTTGGCGGACTGATATGTCGCAGGCTGCGCTGAACACGCGAAACGGTGATGAAGAAGAAGTAAACTCCTCACGCCGCAATAATGGAACGCGTCTTGCAGGAATATTGTTCCTGCTGACAGTGCTGTGCACCGTGTTTGTCAGCGGCTGGGTAGTGTTGGGATGGATGGAAGATGCGCAACGTTTGCCTTTATCGAAACTGGTGTTAACCGGCGAACGGCATTACACGCGCAATGACGATATTCGTCAGTCCATTCTGGCGCTGGGCGCTCCGGGAACCTTTATGACTCAGGATGTGAACATCATTCAGAGTCAAATTGAACGCCTCCCCTGGATTAAACAGGCGAGCGTCAGAAAGCAATGGCCCGATGAATTGAAGATTCATCTGGTTGAATATGTGCCCATTGCGCGTTGGAATGACCAACATATGGTGGATGCTGAAGGAAATACGTTCAGTGTTCCAACCGGTCGGGCCAATAAGCAGGTATTACCCATGTTGTATGGACCGGAAGGCAGCGCAAGTGAAGTGTTGCAAGGGTTCCGCGATATGGGGCAGGTGCTGGCTAAGGATAGATTCACCCTGAAGGAAGCGGCGATGACCGCTCGTCGTTCCTGGCAGTTGACGCTGAATAACGATATTAAGCTGAACCTGGGCAGGGGCGATACGATAAAACGTTTGGCTCGCTTTGTGGAACTCTACCCGGTTTTACAGCAGCAGGCGCAAACCGATGGCAAACGGATTAGCTACGTTGATTTGCGTTATGACTCAGGAGCGGCAGTAGGCTGGGTTCCCTTGCCTCCTGAGGAATCTAATCAGCAACAGAATCAGGCACAGGCAGAACAACAATGATCAAGGCGACGGACAGAAAACTGGTAGTTGGACTGGAGATTGGCACCGCGAAGGTAGCCGCTTTAGTAGGGGAAGTTCTGCCCGACGGTATGGTCAATATCATTGGCGTGGGCAGTTGCCCATCGCGAGGTATGGATAAAGGCGGGGTGAATGACCTTGAGTCAGTGGTGAAGTGCGTACAGCGCGCCATTGACCAGGCTGAACTGATGGCAGATTGCCAGATTTCCTCGGTGTATCTGGCACTTTCCGGTAAACATATTAGCTGTCAAAATGAAATTGGTATGGTGCCCATTTCCGAAGAGGAAGTGACGCAGGAAGATGTGGAAAACGTAGTACATACGGCAAAATCCGTACGCGTTCGCGATGAACATCGTGTTCTGCACGTTATTCCGCAGGAATACGCCATCGACTACCAGGAAGGCATTAAAAATCCGGTCGGTCTTTCCGGCGTGCGTATGCAGGCAAAAGTCCATCTTATTACCTGCCACAACGACATGGCGAAGAACATTGTCAAAGCCGTTGAACGTTGTGGTCTGAAAGTTGACCAACTGATTTTTGCCGGGTTGGCAGCCAGTTATTCCGTGTTGACGGAAGATGAACGTGAGCTGGGTGTCTGCGTGGTGGATATTGGTGGTGGTACAATGGACATCGCCGTTTATACTGGCGGGGCATTGCGCCACACTAAAGTGATCCCTTATGCAGGGAATGTAGTGACCAGCGATATCGCGTATGCCTTTGGTACGCCGCCGAGCGATGCTGAAGCCATCAAAGTGCGTCATGGATGCGCGCTGGGCTCCATCGTGGGTAAAGACGAAAGCGTTGAAGTGCCAAGCGTAGGTGGTCGTCCACCGCGTAGCCTGCAACGTCAGACCCTGGCAGAGGTCATTGAGCCGCGTTATACCGAGCTGCTCAACCTGGTCAACGAAGAAATTTTGCAATTACAAGAACAGCTTCGCCAGCAGGGTGTGAAACATCATCTGGCGGCGGGGATTGTGTTAACCGGTGGCGCTGCGCAAATTGAAGGTCTTGCGGCCTGCGCACAGCGCGTGTTCCATACGCAAGTACGTATTGGCGCACCGCTGAATATCACTGGTCTGACGGATTATGCCCAGGAGCCTTATTATTCAACGGCAGTGGGGCTGCTTCACTACGGGAAAGAATCCCATTTGAGTGGTGAGGCTGAAGTTGAAAAACGCGTTACGGCATCAGTTGGCTCGTGGATCAAACGACTCAATAGCTGGCTGCGAAAAGAGTTTTAATTTTTAAAGAGACCAACGCACATTAACGGTCTCAGGCGACAGGCACAACGGAGAGAGAAACTATGTTTGAACCTATGGAACTAACCAATGACGCGGTGATTAAAGTCATCGGCGTCGGCGGCGGCGGCGGTAATGCCGTTGAACACATGGTGCGCGAGCGCATCGAAGGTGTTGAATTCTTCGCGGTGAATACCGACGCTCAGGCGTTGCGTAAAACGGCGGTTGGACAGACCATTCAGATTGGTAGCGGCATCACCAAAGGTCTGGGCGCGGGTGCAAACCCGGAAGTCGGCCGTAATGCGGCAGACGAAGACCGTGAAGCTCTGCGTGCAGCGCTTGACGGTGCAGACATGGTATTTATCGCAGCAGGCATGGGCGGCGGTACCGGTACCGGTGCAGCGCCAGTGGTTGCTGAAGTAGCAAAAGATTTAGGTATTCTGACCGTTGCTGTCGTGACTAAGCCTTTCAACTTTGAAGGTAAGAAGCGTATGGCATTCGCGGAGCAGGGTATCACCGAGCTGTCCAAACATGTGGACTCTCTGATCACTATTCCGAATGACAAACTGCTGAAAGTGCTGGGTCGCGGAATCTCCCTGCTGGATGCGTTTGGCGCAGCGAACGACGTGCTGAAAGGCGCAGTCCAGGGTATCGCTGAACTGATTACTCGTCCGGGCCTGATGAACGTCGACTTTGCAGACGTGCGCACCGTGATGTCCGAAATGGGCTACGCGATGATGGGTTCAGGCGTGGCAAGCGGTGAAGACCGTGCAGAAGAAGCGGCTGAAATGGCTATCTCTTCTCCGCTGCTGGAAGACATCGATCTGTCTGGCGCGCGCGGCGTGCTGGTCAACATTACTGCGGGCTTCGACCTGCGTCTGGATGAGTTCGAAACCGTCGGTAACACGATTCGTGCCTTTGCATCGGATAATGCGACCGTGGTTATCGGTACCTCCCTGGACCCGGATATGAACGACGAACTGCGCGTCACCGTTGTTGCGACTGGAATTGGTATGGACAAACGTCCTGAAATCACTCTGGTGACCAACAAGCAGGTACAGCAGCCGGTAATGGATCGTTACCAGCAGCACGGCATGGCGCCGTTGACGCAAGAGCAGAAACCGGTAGCGAAAGTGGTTAACGACAATACGCCGCAAACTACCAAAGAGCCGGATTATCTGGATATCCCAGCATTCCTGCGTAAGCAAGCTGATTAAGAATTAGCTGGAATTTGGGAATTGTGGCTCTTTGTGCTAAACTGGCCCACCGAATGTATAGTACACTTCGGTTGGATAGGTAATTTGGCGAGATTATACGATGATCAAACAAAGGACTCTTAAACGTATCGTTCAGGCGACTGGCGTCGGTTTGCATACCGGCAAAAAAGTCACCCTGACATTACGCCCTGCGCCGGCCAACACCGGGGTCATCTATCGTCGCACCGACTTGAATCCTCCGGTAGATTTCCCGGCCGATGCCAAATCTGTGCGTGATACCATGCTCTGTACGTGTCTGGTCAATGAGCATGATGTACGGATTTCAACCGTAGAGCACCTTAATGCTGCTCTGGCTGGTTTAGGTATCGATAACATCGTTATTGAAGTTAACGCACCGGAAATCCCGATCATGGATGGCAGTGCCGCTCCGTTCGTTTATCTGCTGCTTGATGCAGGTATTGAAGAACTGAGCAGCGCCAAAAAATTTGTTCGCATCAAAGAGACCGTTCGTGTCGAAGATGGCGATAAGTGGGCTGAGTTTAAGCCGTATAATGGTTTTACGTTGGATTTCACCATCGACTTTAACCATCCGGCGATCGACTCCAGCACGCAGCGCTACGCGATGAACTTCTCTGCGGATGCGTTCATGCGTCAGATCAGCCGTGCGCGTACTTTCGGCTTCATGCGTGATATCGAATATCTGCAGTCCCGCGGCCTGTGCCTGGGCGGCAGCTTCGATTGTGCCATCGTTGTTGACGATTATCGCGTATTGAACGAAGACGGCCTGCGTTTTGAAGATGAATTCGTTCGTCACAAAATGCTCGACGCGATCGGTGACTTGTTCATGTGTGGACACAACATTATTGGTGCATTTACCGCGTATAAATCCGGTCATGCATTGAATAACAAACTGCTGCAGGCGGTCCTGGCAAAACAGGAAGCCTGGGAATATGTGACCTTCCAGGACGATGCAGAACTGCCGTTGGCGTTCAAAGCACCATCGACCGTACTGGCATAACGACATACGCTGTCGCATAAATTCGACTGGTAAATCTGGCACTCTCTCCGGCCAGGTGAGCCAGTCGTTTTTTTATCTTCCGAGTGCAAACCACCTTATCTGAAGCGACTTTTTCCCCACAGGTAGATTAAAATACCGTTCGATCGCTGCTTTCTTAAGCATATTTACCCGCGACTTGCTGTCATTACTGCTGTGGTGCGAACGCATTAATGGTAAGATTTGTGCGCAAAAAATGGTTTTGCATTTGTAACCCCAAACGCAGGGTATATCAGGTGGCAATAACGTGAGTGGAATACTGACGCGCTGGCGACAGTTAGGCAGACGGTACTTCTGGCCGCATCTCCTGTTGGGGATGGTCGCGGCTAGTTTTGGCCTGCCCGCGCTCGGTAATGCTGCTGAACCTAATACTCCCGCGAAGGCGACCGCCAGCAATCACGATCAAGGTGCTAAAGTTAACTTTAGCCAGCTTGCTTTGCTGGAAGCGACCAATCGGCGCCCAAATTTTACCGTCGATTACTGGCATCAACATGCTATTCGTACGGTTATCCGCCATCTTTCTTTTGCCATGGCACCTCAGGCGTTGCCCGTTGCCGAAGAGCCATTGCCAATCCAGGCGCACCATCTTGCGTTACTGAATACGCTCAGCGCGATGCTGACGCAAGAAGGCACTCCGCCCGCGACAGTAAGTCGCGTGACATACGCACACTTTACCTCTCAGGCCGCGTTTAGCGTTCCGGTCTGGATCAGCCAGCTGCAGGGTATCCGCGCTGGTCCTCAACGCCTCAGCTAAAAAAGAACCTTCCAACTTATAATTTTTGACTCCGCACCGCGGGGCGTTTGAGATTTTATTATGCTAATCAAATTATTAACGAAAGTATTCGGTAGCCGTAACGAGCGTACGCTGCGTCGTATGCGTAAAGTGGTCAATGTCATCAATGCGATGGAACCGGAGATGGAAAAACTCTCCGATGATGAACTGAAAGCGAAGACCGCTGAATTCCGCGCCCGTCTGGAAAAAGGTGCCAGCGTTGAGAGCCTGATCCCGGAAGCGTTCGCAGTAGTGCGTGAAGCGAGTAAGCGCGTGTTCGGTATGCGTCACTTCGACGTTCAGCTGCTGGGCGGTATGGTGCTTAACGATCGCTGCATCGCGGAAATGCGTACTGGTGAAGGTAAAACCCTGACCGCGACGCTGCCAGCCTACCTGAACGCATTAAGCGGGAAGGGCGTACACGTGGTTACCGTGAACGACTACCTGGCTCAGCGTGATGCCGAAAATAACCGCCCGCTGTTTGAATTCCTCGGCATGACCGTTGGTATCAACATGTCTGGCCTGCCTGCGCCAGCCAAGCGTGAAGCCTATAACGCCGATATTACTTACGGTACCAATAACGAATACGGCTTTGACTACCTGCGTGACAACATGGCGTTTAGTCCGGAAGAGCGTGTTCAACGTAAACTGCACTATGCGCTGGTCGATGAAGTCGACTCCATCCTGATCGATGAAGCGCGTACGCCGCTGATCATTTCCGGCCCGGCTGAAGACAGCTCGGAAATGTACAAAAAAGTTAATAAAATCATCCCGCACCTGATCCGTCAGGAGAAGGAAGATTCCGACACGTTCCAGGGCGAAGGCCACTTCTCTGTTGATGAGAAAGCGCGCCAGGTTAACCTGACCGAGCGTGGTCTGGTACTGATTGAAGAGCTGCTGGTTAACGAAGGCATTATGGACGAGGGCGAGTCACTGTACTCTCCTGGTAACATTATGCTGATGCACCACGTGACTGCCGCACTGCGTGCGCACGTGCTGTTTACCCGCGACGTAGATTACATCGTGAAAGACGGCGAAGTTATCATCGTCGATGAACACACCGGTCGTACCATGCAGGGGCGTCGCTGGTCCGATGGTCTGCACCAGGCTGTTGAAGCTAAAGAAGGCGTAGAGATCCAGAACGAGAACCAGACGCTGGCATCTATTACCTTCCAGAACTACTTCCGTTTGTACGAAAAACTGGCCGGTATGACCGGTACAGCCGACACTGAAGCGTTTGAATTTAGCTCCATCTACAAACTGGATACCGTGGTTGTGCCGACCAACCGTCCGATGATCCGTAAGGATTTACCGGATCTGGTGTACATGACCGAAGCGGAAAAAATTCAGGCGATCATTGAAGATATTAAAGAGCGTACTGCAAATGGCCAGCCGGTACTGGTAGGTACTATCTCCATTGAAAAATCGGAAGTAGTGTCTAACGAGCTGAGCAAAGCGGGTATCAAACACAACGTTCTGAACGCCAAGTTCCACGCCAACGAAGCTGCAATCGTCGCCCAGGCGGGTTATCCGTCAGCCGTGACTATCGCGACGAACATGGCCGGTCGTGGTACCGATATCGTGCTGGGCGGTAGCTGGCAGGCGGAAGTTGCCGAGCTGGAAAACCCAACTCCGGAACAAATCGCGCAGATTAAAGCCGAGTGGCAGGTTCGCCATGACGCGGTATTAGCAGCCGGTGGCTTGCATATTATCGGTACCGAGCGTCACGAATCTCGCCGTATCGATAACCAGCTGCGTGGTCGTTCGGGCCGTCAGGGTGATGCGGGCTCTTCCCGTTTCTATCTGTCGATGGAAGATGCGCTGATGCGTATTTTTGCCTCTGACCGCGTGTCAGGCATGATGCGTAAACTGGGTATGAAGCCTGGCGAAGCCATTGAACACCCATGGGTGACCAAAGCAATTGCTAACGCGCAGCGTAAAGTGGAAAGCCGCAACTTCGATATTCGTAAGCAGTTGCTGGAATATGATGACGTCGCCAACGACCAGCGTCGTGCTATCTACACCCAGCGTAACGAACTGCTGGACGTAACTGATGTTAGCGAAACCATCAACAGCATCCGCGAAGATGTCTTCAAAGCAACTATTGATGCCTATATTCCGCCGCAGTCTCTGGAGGAAATGTGGGATATCCCGGGTCTGCAGGAACGTCTGAAAAACGACTTCGATCTTGAGATGCCGATTTCAGAGTGGCTGGATAAAGAGCCTGAGCTGCACGAAGAAACGCTGCGTGAACGTATCCTGGCAAACGCCATCGAAGTTTATCAGCGTAAAGAGGAAGTTGTGGGCGCGGAGATGATGCGTCACTTCGAAAAAGGCGTGATGCTGCAAACTCTCGACTCCCTGTGGAAAGAGCACCTTGCTGCGATGGACTATCTGCGCCAGGGTATCCACCTGCGTGGTTATGCGCAAAAAGATCCGAAGCAGGAATACAAGCGTGAATCTTTCTCTATGTTTGCGTCAATGCTGGAATCACTGAAATACGAAGTGATCAGCACCCTGAGCAAAGTTCAGGTGCGTATGCCTGAAGAAGTCGAAGCTATGGAGCAGCAGCGTCGTGAAGAAGCTGAGCGCTTAGCGCAGATGCAGCAATTGAGCCATAAAGGCGACGATTCTGCCGCGGCAGAAGAGCTGGCAGCACAAACTGGCGATCGTAAAGTGGGTCGTAACGATCCGTGTCCTTGCGGCTCTGGCAAAAAATACAAACAGTGCCACGGCCGTCTGAGCTAAGAAAGTAACTTACTGAAAAGGCGCAGAATTCTGCGCCTTTTTTATGGACGATAAAGATGAAAATACTGCAAATCGCCGTCGGGATTATTCGTAATCATCAACATGAAATTTTTATCACCCAGCGTGCGGCTGATGCCCACATGGCCAATAAGCTGGAGTTCCCCGGCGGGAAAATTGAAGCGGGCGAAACACCGGAGCAGGCGCTGATTCGCGAGCTACAGGAAGAAGTGGGGATCACGCCGACTCAAAGCTCATTGTTCGAAAAGCTGGAGTATCAGTTTCCGGACAGGCATATCACTCTGTGGTTCTGGCTGGTTGAAAGCTGGGAAGGCGAGCCGTGGGGAAAAGAGGGGCAACCGGCGCAGTGGATTGCGCAAGATGCTCTGAATGCGCAGGATTTCCCGCCCGCGAATGCACCAGTCATTGAAAAGCTGATAGCTGGCTAATGGTGCTGTAGGCCGGATAAGGCAACGCCGCATCCGGCAAATTATGGCGGGGGCGCTACGCATGCCCGCCCAACGTTTTAGTTCGTAGGCCTGATAAGCGCAGCGCCATCAGGCAAAACAACATAAAATGCCGGATGCGGCGTTGCCTAATCCGACCCACCGTTTTAGCAGAATTACTTCTGTTCTTCACTCCAGTCGTCGCTTTCTGACAGATCGCCAGAGCTTGGGATGCGTTTCTCTTCTGCGGCCCACTCTCCCAGATCGATTAACTGGCAGCGCTTGCTGCAGAATGGGCGAAACGGACTGACCTCAGCCCATACTACAGGCTTGCCGCAGGTTGGGCAGTTGACGATGGTTTGTTCAGACATGTTGACTCCTTAACAGCACGCCAGTTCAAAATCGAGGCGCTCAGGCACCTGACCATTCTCGCTATCCAGCGGCATAAAACGGATGGCAAAACGGCTCTTATGACCAGAAATTTGCGGATAAAGTAGCGAATCAAGCGGCAGCTGCAAGCGTAGCAGATCTGCATCTTCGCCGTTGTCCTGATAAAAACCATTCAGGCTGGTTTGCTTACGAAACGGCGCTGAGTTGCGAATTAAATCCAGTACCAGCGACAGCGCCTGATTGAGCGGATTCAGGCTGGCAAGCCAGGTTTCAACCTGCGCGTCACGATGCGACTGTGCCAGGTGTAACCAGATATGCAGGGTCGGCAGATCGAAACTGCAGCACCCGCCAGGAATACTTAAACGCTGACGGACGAGACCAATCAGACGATCTTCGCGCAGCGTCTGTCCAATACGCGGGGCAGAAATCAGAATGCTGCCTGCACTTTTTAACTGCTGACGCAAAGAGTCGATTCTGCTTTGATCGACGCCGGGAACTTCGACCCAGGCCTGGAGTTTACGCTGCTGTCGCTCCAGTTCCTTGAGGAGTTCGGTGCGGACTTCGCCGCGTTCAAATACATCCAGTAAATCTCCGATATTGCGGAAAAAATGCAGAGCGCCGGCAGGGTCAGCAATGGGCAGATTAACGGAGAGCTGTTGGATTAAAAACTCAATGCGCAGCCATGTACGCATCTTCTCATTGAGAGGGTGTTCAAAAAGGACCTGGGTGTGCATTACGGTTTTTCCTGTGAGACAAACTGCGACGCGCATTGCAAATAGAGCGCGTGCAGGCGGGCGACATCCGAGGCGATGGCTTCCGGTGCGCCATTATTATCAATAACATCGTCTGCCACGGCCAGCCGCGCTTCACGCGTTGCCTGGGCAGCAAGAATTTGTTCAACATGCTCACGCGTGACGTCATCACGCTGCATGGTGCGTCTGAGCTGGGTTTCGGGGGTGACATCCACCACGAGTACGCGGTCGGCTTTTTTATACAGCGAATTTTCCACCAGCAAAGGGACAACCCATAGCAGATAAGGAGAGGTTGCTTGCTGAAACTGACGCTGAGTTTCCTGCTGAATAAGCGGATGGAGCAGGGCATTCAGCCAGCTTTTCTCCTCAGGATTGGAAAAAATGCGTTCGCGTAAAATGCGTCGCTGCAACGATCCGTCTGCGGCTATAACGTCGGAACCAAAATGTTCTTCGATCGCCTTAAGAGCAGGTGTGCCGGGTTCAACCACCTGGCGCGCAATAATATCTGCATCAATGACGTTTATTCCGAGGTCAGCGAACGCATTTGCAACGGTGCTTTTACCACTGCCAATGCCGCCGGTTAAGGCTACCGTATACCTCATAGATGCCGATCCTGGAGTTTAAGTTTGATTATCAAACAGTTAAAAGTTATGCGTGCGAAGGCGAGGCTGCTGCAGGATTAACCTACTATTCGCCAGGTAAATTTATGGGATTGTAGCGTAAAAAAAGAGAATTTCGCAGTCTTGCGCGGCATTGATTAGTGCGTATGATAGCGTCACTGGAGTTGTGAGTTTCGATTTTTCGCCATTAACCCCAGGAATCCGCACATGCGTATCGAAGAAGATCTGAAGTTAGGTTTCAAAGACGTTCTTATCCGCCCTAAGCGTTCTACTCTCAAAAGCCGTTCCGATGTTGAGCTGGAACGTCAATTTACCTTTAAGCATTCAGGTCAGACCTGGTCCGGCGTACCTATTATTGCCGCGAACATGGACACTGTCGGGACGTTTGCCATGGCAACGGCACTGGCATCCTTCGACATCTTGACCGCTGTACACAAACACTATTCTGTTGAAGACTGGGCCGCCTTCATCGCAGAGAGCTCTGCCGATGTGCTCAAACACGTAATGGTTTCAACCGGTACGTCTGATGCAGATTTCGAAAAAACTAAACAGATTCTGGCGCTCAACCCCGCGCTGAACTTTATCTGCATTGATGTGGCCAATGGCTACTCAGAGCATTTTGTTCAGTTCGTGTCGAAAGCGCGTGAAGCATGGCCGACAAAAACGATCTGTGCGGGCAATGTGGTCACCGGTGAAATGTGTGAAGAGCTGGTGCTCTCCGGTGCTGATATTGTCAAAGTCGGCATTGGCCCAGGTTCAGTATGTACCACACGTGTAAAAACCGGCGTTGGCTATCCACAGCTTTCTGCAGTTATTGAATGCGCCGATGCAGCCCACGGTCTGGGTGGCATGATTGTCAGCGACGGCGGTTGCACAATGCCGGGTGACGTGGCAAAAGCGTTCGGTGGCGGCGCAGACTTCGTGATGCTCGGCGGCATGCTGGCTGGTCATGAAGAAAGTGGCGGCAAAATTGTTGAAGAGAACGGTGAGAAATTCATGCTGTTCTACGGTATGAGCTCTGAATCTGCAATGACGTGTCACGTAGGTGGTGTTGCACAGTACCGCGCTGCAGAAGGTAAGACCGTCAAGCTGCCACTGCGCGGCCCGGTTGATAATACCGCTCGCGATATCCTCGGCGGTTTGCGTTCTGCTTGTACCTATGTGGGCGCATCCCGTCTGAAAGAGCTGACCAAACGTACAACGTTTATTCGTGTACAGGAACAAGAAAACCGTGTTTTCAATAGCCTGTAAGAACAGCTAGTTCTGTGAAATGCCTGATGGCGTTACGCCGCCATCCGGCATTTGAATTTATCCTACTCCGCTCATCGCATCTCCCAAATGGAAAATCGGTAAATACATCGCGACGACTAGGGTACCGATGATAAGCCCCGTAATGATCAGCAACGCAGGCTCAAGTAATGCAGCCAAATTCTCAGCCTGAGCCAGGGTTTTCTCGCCATGGTGATGCGCAAGATTGCGCAGCATTGCATCCAGCGAGCCGGAAGCTTCACCAGTTCTGACCAGCTGTATACACAATGGGCTGAATTCACCACTATTTTTAAGCGCTAACCAGATCGGTTTTCCAGCGCTGATATCCTGCTGAACCAGTGCTAAACGTTGCGACCAGAAAGGGTTAGCCAGCGTTTCGGTAACGCTCTCAAGACCCTGCAAAAAGGGAATGCCCGCATTTTGCGTTAACGCCAGAACAGTGAATATCTGCGTGAGTTTTTGCCCTCTCACCATCGGCCCTATGACCGGGAGGCTGAGCAGCAATTTCTGGCGCAGAATGAGCCAGTACGGTTTCTGCTTTATCAAATGATGTGTGGCAACTGCTACCAGGCCAAGTGCTACCGCCAGCCATCCCCATTGGCTGCTACAGTGTGCGATGGTAATAATCCACTGAGTGAGCGCCGGTAGCGGGGTGTTGAACTTCTGGTAAATAGCGGCAAACTCAGGGAGTACAAACTGCAGCATCGCAAATACGACCATCACTGCCATTGTTATGATGATGATCGGATAGCGCAGGGCTTTTCTAACTTTACCAGCAAGTTGCTGTTGTTTCTTTTGCTGGTGGGCGAGTTCAAAACAGCAGTCGTCCAGCTTACCCGTAAGTTCTCCGGTACGGATCATTGCCTGGTAAAGGGGCGGAAAAACGTGTTGCCATTGTGATAACGAGGTGGAGAGGGTAATGCCCTGTTCCATATCGTAAGCTAGCGTACGCAGTAGCGCCTGCCATTGACTGCTGGGATGCTGTTCAGCAAGCAGAGCTAGCCCTGTTGAGAGCGTTAACCCTGCCTTTAGTAATGTCGCCAACTGGTGTATGGTTTCGGCACTTCTTGTACGGCTCCAGTGCGAGGTTTTGACACGCATACGTTTAATGCGCAGCGGCGTAATCTGTTGTTTCTCAAAAGCCAGCATCAATGACGGTCGGGTATCGGCCCATAGTGTGCCTTCCAGCGATTTACCTTCGTTGTTAATACCTTGCCAGCGCCAAAGCTGTTTAGTGGACATGAGGCATGCCCAGTACACGAATCAGCTCTTCAAATGTCGTTAACCCTTGCTCGACGGCCTGACAGCCATTCTCGAATAGCGTTCTCATTCCTGATTGCTGAGCATCAGACTCCACTTCGTCTACGGATGTGCCACTGGCAATACTCTGACGTAATGCCGGAGTAACAGGGAGCACTTCAAACAATGCCGCACGACCATAAAATCCGTGATAACAATGTTTGCAGCCAGGGGCCTGCCAATTCGGTAGTGGTGTAGGCCAGACAGCTTTCGGGAGCGTGATAGGCGTACTCTGACGTTGTCGGCAATGGGGGCACAACTTTCTGACCAACCGCTGTGCAATAACGAGCGTCAGCGCGGAGGCGATCATCCAGCGTGCGACACCCATTTGTTGCAGGCGCACCAGCGTTTCACTGGTGGAATTGGTATGCAGCGTAGAAAGAACCAGATGGCCGGTTTGCGCGGCTTTAAGGGCTATTTCGGCCGTTTCGCCATCGCGGATTTCACCCACCATGATAATGTCGGGATCCTGGCGCAGCAGAGCACGTAAGACTCCCTGAAAAGTCAGGCCGGCACGTGGGTGAATTTGCGTCTGGTTGAGACCTGCGATCGGGATCTCTACCGGATCTTCCACGCTACAAAGATTCACATCCGGGGTGTTTCGGGTTTGCAGCGCACTGTACAGCGTGACCGTTTTGCCGCTTCCGGTAGGCCCGGTAACCAGAATCAGCCCCTGAGGCTGCTGCAAGGCTTGCGAAAATGCGGTCAGCTGCGCGTCTTGCATTCCCAGCGCGGCGATCTCCAGTGACTGATCGACCTGATGAAGTAGCCGCAACACGACCTTTTCGCCGTAGCGACAGGGCAGGGTGGCGATGCGAAACGAGACCGGCTCTCCTGAAATCTCAACGGTAAATTGTCCGTCTTGTGGAAGCCGATGCTCGGCGATATCCAGGCTGCCTAATACTTTTAACCTTGCGGTGATGGCAATGCCCATCTCGGTCGTTACTTCCGGTAAAGCGTGGAGTACGCCATCCACGCGTAATCTGATCCGATAGTGATTTTCCGCTGGCTCAAAATGAATATCAGAAGCCCGCTGCGCCAGAGCGGAATGAAACGTCTGATTCAGCAAGTCTGCCGCGCTGGCGCTGCTTTTCGTGACTATAGCCGGGAGCATTTTCTGCGGTGTATGCGTGTGGCCTTCCATTTGCTGACGTGTCCAGCAGACAATGTCGATGCGCCGGGTGGTGGCAAAATGCAGCGCATCCAGCAGCTCGTGTGATGGGGCGTCTACGACGGCGATATGCACTACTTCATTGTCTGCATCCAGTAATATTGCCTGATAACGTTGGCATAGCGCCGTAAGTTGGGTGGTGTTCATCTCTGTTCCTTAGTGGGTATCAAAGCGGAAAACGTCTTCACAGGCCTGCTGCAATGCGCTGTCGTTCTGGATGACGCAGTTTCGGTTCCAACCGGTAATGCCGTTGGCATTGTCCCAACCTGGCGTCATGGTGATGCTTAGCCCGTTCAGGCTTTCCTGCCCACTAAGACTGACAACTCCCTTTTCAACGCTCATGGCTGAGACGTAACGGGTAGTTGTTGGAGAGGGAATACCATTCGTTCCGGCATCGCAGGTATCTGTTCCGCCATGCTCCAGTGCACAGAGCTCAACCGCCGTGCGATAGGGGACAAAGGTTTGCAGCATGTCTGTCAGCGCGGCTTTGCGCAGATAGTTTTGATATGCCGGAATGCCGATGGCGCTAAGGATGGCAATAATGCCAATTACCACCATGATATACTGAATTTTACTGTCATAGGTTTTGGTAAAATAGAATGCAAAAAACGGTGTATTGCTATGCTCGTGTCAGTTCGCGAGGGCAGGCTAAAGATGGTTATGGCATGCCAAGACAGCAAACAATGCTGCGAGATTACGTTGCTGCATACGATGATTCTCTACATAATCGAGGATACGAGTTAGGATCGGTTAACTGGTTGTACGCAGAAGGTATCTCGGCGTATAGCGGTAAGAACATAGAAGATGGTTCAGTGCTGAAATCATTCATTGATGATGTATTGGAGCGTAAGATTATCAATGCGGTTTTAGTTATCGAGAATCTTGACCGATTTAGTCGAGCAGAACCAATTAAAGCCGCTAATCTATTCCTCAATTTGATTACTGCCGGATGTGATATCCATGAAGTCGAAACTGAAACAATACATCATTCCAGTAGTGACCTCAGTATCATTACAGGTGGGTTACAACGTGCTCATAACGAGAGTAAACGTAAAGCCCGATTGAGTATCAAGAATTGGGATGAACGAATTAAAAACGCGATCGATGGTAAAGCAGTACTGACTAATCGAGTCCCATCGTGGTTGGAAGTAAAAGACAATGGATATGTAATCAAAGAAGGGGAGAAGGAAAAGTACAATCTTATATTCCAGATGTATGCTGATGGTTTCGGTCCTGCCGCAATACGCGATGTATTAAAAGAAAGGAATATGTTAATCAATGATAGTGAACCAACTATTGCTCACTTAAACAAGATAATAAAAGATGAGCGATTGATTGGAAAGTTTAATTCAACTGGTAGGAAAAAACTGAGTGGTCTTGTTATATATCCAGTAGTTGTAGATTTATCACTATTTCATATCGTTGACCAACTACGGAAACAGCGTAATCCTGTTGGGAAAATACATCGCAAGGCAAATAACTTATTTGCTGGATTATGTATATGCATGGAATGTGGTAGATATGTTCAGGTTAACAGTGTTGAACCAAGTGGTGAGTCATACTTTCGTTGTGGCGGCAGTCTTGTTAAGATTGATAGATGTCAGGAACGTGGATTCAAATACAAGCTTTTCGAAAATGCATTATTGCAACATATCAGGAATTTTGATTTCTCGTCATTGAATGCGAATGAGTCTGAAGTTCAGATTAGAGTAAATCATCTCTCAATTGAATTGTTAACGCACATAAAATACAGAGATGAGATATTGCAAGATATCGAGAAAGAGGATATACCCGATCCTAATGACAGAAGGATATTGAAAAATATACAGAAGAAAATTGGAGAAATTGAATCTGAAATATCTAATCTAAAACGTTTGAATGTGAATGTCAGTACATTCGACGAGTTGAAAAAATATTCAGAGGAATTGCGTGATCCGTTGAATGTGGATTTAAGACTCGACTTTAACATCAAGGTTAAACGTGTAATCAAAAGTATAATTATAAAAAGATATAGCGATACAATATTTTTGGTTGTTAATTATATTGCCATTAATGAAAAACAAGCTATCGTAATTAATAGCAAAAGTGGTGAGGTACTGTACATGGGTGTTCAGAATGATGACTTAAAAAAAGTTGAACATCTAATTAGGAACTAATTCCCTTTCTGAGTATATTCATTATTGTTTGGGATTTAAGCTTGATAATGTATACTCTAAATACTAATAACTAAAACGACGAAAGGCCGACTCACTGGAACGAATCGGCCTTTCTAAATTAATCAATATGGAGCGTGTGCAAATGATTAATCCTACACCTATTTATAACAAGTTTAAGTACGTATCTGCTGAGTGTGGTTCGGGTAAGACCCGTGCAATATGTAAAATAATTAACGAAAGCGAAAGTACTGAAAAATATATTTTAGTACAGAACACTCAAGAACTTATTAAGCAGACAGCAAAACAAATCAATAACTGTGAGTATATTATTACGGATACAGTACCAAAAGATGAAAGTGTTATTAGTTCAGTCATTGAATTTCTTTCATCTGGAAGTAATAAAACATTAATCATAACAGATAAAACGTTTTTCAAAATACCTCGTGAATTGTTATCTAACTGGAATGTTTATATTGACGATGTGACTAATTTTCACTCTTTTCAAAATATCAATGAAGGTAGTCCAGAAATAAAAAATGTTATCCGCAATGTTTTAATCCATAAAGTACAAATATTAGATGACAAAAATATGTATATTGCGGCTGAAAGAAACCCAGAAGTAAAGGGGGATATAGTAAAGAACATTTTAAATCAACTTTCAGTATTGAATGATAATGATCTTTTTATAATGAATAATGAGTACTTTACCGATATCGAAAAGGAACAGCTTAATATTACCGCATGGAAAGATCTCAATAAGTACAAAGACGTATCAATTACCTTTCTCGGTGCTAATTTTGAAAAGTCATTGATCTATAAAGGCAATAAAGAACTCTTTGAAAGTACTCCCCTTAGCGGATTATTAACACGAAAAACAGATCTCAAAGACAGATTAAAGGTTTATTACTTCTCAAAAAATCATAAACTATCAAGGACATGGAAAACTAACAACCCTGATAAATTACAAAGAATATACTCATTTATTGATGAAAAACTTGAGGGACAGGACTTCTACTGGACGAAGAACAAAAGCGATTCTCAGAGCCTCAAGAACGGCACAGAGATAAGCCCGGATGCCAGAGGATTTAACCAGTACCAACACTTGCTCACGTGCGTTTGGTTGGCTTGTATGCGTCCCTCTGAAACAGAAGCTAAACAGTGTGAATTGTTCTTTAAGATTGACGGCGAAGCGATACACGTTGCAAGGGAGTACGAAAGTCTACACCAGTTCGTACTACGAGGGATTTCGAGGAATTTTGACAGTGCTGAAACGCAGATAGTCTATGTTTTTGATGAATGGCAAGCCAGATCACTCACAGACAATATTGAGTACATAGATCTCGGTATTGATGATGATGAACAAGGGCAGAGAGGCAGGCCACAAGGCTCAATGAACAAGGAAAAGCGTTTCACTCTTGATGACACTAAAGCAACGCGTTTCAGACGCTGGAAAGACAACAATCCAGGGCTTGAGTTAGAAGCGTTCAGGTCGTTTCTTGCCAATGCTACTAACGAAGATCTCAGTACTGAGGAAAGGGCAGCTATGTACGAGAAGTACGAAAAAGCAGCAAAAAAGAAACAGAAATAGCTCTGCTTCCCTGTCAGAAACACCATCATAAAACCAATAAATGTCCGAAAAATAATACCTTATAATATCTATAGGTAATAAATTTCCGACATCACAACGAGCAAAAGCGAATTAACTACCTGAAAGCAGGAGCGGCGAAGCAAGCGAACTGTTTCGGGTAGTTAGTGAGAGTGCTCACGCAGTGAGTGCTTGATAGTTATCCCATTGTTTATATAGATAAAAAATTTAAACAGCACCCGCTTTGCGTGTACTGTTCGCTGGATTCGGTTCTACTGCTTCGTTCCTTTCAGTCACTGGCAGAGCGAACCAATCGCGTTTTTTGTTCTGTCAGTAAGTACATAACTGATTGTTATTTAATTACTTATTGTACTAATAATTCCTTTGAGTACTTAGTGGGGTATCTGCTGTTTCAGCTACTGAAAAAGCCCTGTCAGTACTGACCAGAGCGAAGCGACCCCGATCCGAGCTGTCCCCCTTCATGATGGTGTTTCGGACAAAACGCACAGGAAGCCTCTGAATGCGATGTTCATTACTGACACACATGAGTCCAAAACCCTACAAAACGTCGTAGCGACGCTTTAAGAGCGTTTGCGAGATGGAATCGCCAGTACTCCCTGTATTGAAATCAGCTACATAACCCCTTTCATGGATGGCGAATCCGCTTGATCGATTTTACCTATTGATTTGTATTGAATTAATAGTTATTGATAGATTATAACGATCAATAACACAGCAATTGATCGTTATTATCGATCATGTGTTGATGTGCGTGCTACTCTTGAGCACCTGAACACGGACGGTTTTAAGTCCGTACTTTTGGCCTGAGAGAAGATAATGGGAGTGACAAAACGGTGAGAGTGGTACAACTGCTAATCTATAAATTTTGGGGGGATTCCTTTTTAAGGGATCTACCTAAAGGCAAACGAATTATTGTCGATAATACAAATAGAACGAACCATCGATTTGGAAAATTATTAAAGGATAATTGCGGTGAGTAAATATTTAAAAATAGGAATTTATGGCATTTGGGGAGTGTTTTTATTCCTTGCGTCAATGGAGAAATTTGGTGATCTTTTCGCAGTCGGTAATGGCTTTTGGTCAGTGATAATGCTTATGGTCGCTGGAGTGTGTCAGCTACTGGCAAGTACTGCCGCGATAGGCTGGGCTGTTTTGGGTTCGGGTACGCTTAAAGCGAAGTACTTACCCTATAAACTCGTTAATAATTATACGGTTCCTGTAGTGATCATTGTGCTTGCATTCGTGGCAAGTTCTGCCCGATCTTCAAGCGATGGAGCCAGAGCACAAAAACTTGGTTTTAAAGATAGTAAAGAGTTTTCTATCGCTCGTGAAAATCACATTACAAATACTGATGACTACGCGAAATTTGTAGAAGAACAACGAGTTAAAGCGGCGGAAAAGAAGGTTCAAGATGCGTTAGTAGCAGCCGAGAAAGCTAATCAGGATATAGTAAAGAAATACATTTCAATATTTGATGAGGATAAAAGAGAACAAGCTAAAAAAACGATTAGCAGAGATTTAGAAGAAAATTCAGTATTAACAGAGTCAATACTTACTGAAATTAAATCCTACCCCAATAACTCAGTTGATAGAACTGTAGGACAACGCACATACTTAGATATTGGCGTTAGTATGAAAGAATACATGTCAGCTATCGAGCAATCTAATTGTAGGCAAAGGCTTAACAATTCTTTATTTCCTTTAAATGAATGGAATAAATCTCAATTTAATTTATTGAACGAAAGATTTAATGCTATGAGAAATGGAGTTGATATGGATAGGATTCAGCTTGGCAAAGAATTGCAATACGAAAGAGATAAAATCACCATGCAGTACTTTTATGAAAAAAATAAATATCAAAAATCATTTAATGAGTGTGTTTTCAGTCTGTTGTCTTCTATACCCAATCGTCTTTCAAGACCTGATGCCAGACCTGCTCCCGTAACTGATTATATTCCTAAAGGTATTAAATGCATGAGAAAACCCGAAGGAAATATAAAATCTTGTTATTAAGACCATTGAAATATAATGTACTGTTCTTTAATAAGGAATTAAAGTGAAAAAGACTTCTGTTGCAATGCTGTTATTGTTGAGTACTTCCTTTCATTTACAGGCTGCTGTACCTGATGGAAAAACAGAAACCCCCTTTGCTATTGATAATGAGGTTATTTGTTTGAAAGAAATTCAGAAACAAATGACGCCTTTCCTTAAACAGTTTGAGCAGGAAAACGGTGTTAAGTACAAATACAATGTTAAATCTGGTTTATCGTACAAGGATACTGTAGGGCTACGGTTACAGATCAACCGTGTAGATTCTGGATTGGACGAGCGTGTTGCCGATCTTGATTACTACTGGCTACAGGAGCGGGGCAGCATGTGTCAGCCAGCGTACATGGTACTTGACCGCTTTATTTGAATGTGATTTTAGAGGCCATTAATTTGGCCTCAGTTAATGCTAATTTTCACCAATGACAGATAGCTGTTTATGGTAGAATGCAGAAAGTTTAATTTCTTTATTTCTATCGATGCTTTTAACAAATGATAATATACCTCGTATGATTTCATGTTTATTTGAAACTTCATTTCGTACTAAATCGTAAATTCTTTTTCTATAGACACAATAATCTTTTTTACTAATCGTGATTTTAGGCGTGACGGTTAACCCTGTAATTTCTCTTCGAACTCTCGGGCCCAAGAGTTTTTCTTTTTTTGAGTTTATGGGGAAACCTTCATCATTAATTATTTCTTTTATTAAATAAGATGCCTTTTGCAAGATTAGTATTTTGTTACCAGATATACAAAGATCATCAGCATACCGTGTATATGTCAATGCACGTTTTTTACAATACGTAGATAGGCGATGATCAAGCCTTAAGCAAACGAGGTTAGATAGGGCAGGTGACGTTGGAGCACCTTGGGGTAAATACCCTTCTTTAGTGCAAAATGATGTTAGAATAAATGCCATCTTGTTATTGTAACCAATGTTTTTAAATAAAGTATATACGTGAGATGCCTGTACATTGGTAAAGAAGTTTTGAAAATCGAGATTCAGTATATATTGATTTCCTTCATGAGGTTTTACATTATCAAGTATCGATTTTTTTCGTACAAAACCTTTGGCGTAAACTGAAGGTGATAATTTGTCTAAAATACATCTGAGTACCCAACGTTGTATTGCTTTTAATTCTTTAACAGGACTTTCTATGTAACGGATACCACCAGATTTTTTTTCCATTTCAATACGGTGGTAGTATCTATGATTATTAAAGCTAAATTTTGAAATTACTTCTTTCGGAAGTCTGATGAATTGAGATAAATCATCTACATTCTCAAGAATTGGAAGGGATAAAAGTTGCTGTGTGTACTTTCCTTGATGAGCATTCATTTTCGTTTCATCATTGTAAAGGTGCATTATTTTGCTTTGAAAAGTGTGTGCTAGTTTTTAACGGCTAAAGCTGCAAGGCTTGATGTACGAGTCCCCCAAGTCACGGTGGGCGGGAGTTGGGGGACTCGATCATCAAGCTATCTCTGTGATGTAATGCGGGAACGGAGAGACTCTCCATCCTCTGTGAACCTAACTAACGAACTAGTTAAGTCACCAGCTTAAAAACTAGCACACACGAAAATTTTATGATGAATCTTAATCAGTGTCTAGCATATTGTTTATTCATAATATTTGCTCTTAATTCAGAAAGTGATGATTTCATGTGAAAACTATTTATTATTGAATCATAACCAGCTTTAGTGATAGTAAATAATCCCTCTTGCTGATTAATCATTCCTGCCCTTATGAGAGAATGTGTTGCAGCTTTACAAGCAACATTATCCCGAGTGTCAAATTTTCTCTCCATAATCAGTTCCATAGTTTTGTACACTGATCGTAAATTTAAATCATCAAATAGATAGATTAAAAGAAGGACGTGTTTTGAATATAATAAGATATTGTCCAACTTTTTCTTCTTTCTGCCACTTGGAAGAGTTTCCTTAATTTTTCCAAGTGCTAATTTTACATGTTCGGGGTTCTTTTCATCGAAGTTTTTTGGGATATCATATATTTCTCCACCATAGGTTCTTACTAAACGTATAGGTCCATGATTTATAAAGCTTTTTCCTGATTTGAATTCCCCCATTCTCATCACAAGCATTTTGCTTGCTAGGGTTTTATCCATGGAAAAGGCACCTAGTTCAGCGAAAGACCCAGGGCTTTCAGGTATAAGAACTATCAGATCAACAGAGTTTGCAAGTTGAGTTTCTAGCGATAGCAAACTGTTCTTTCCCTGACCTTCGAGGAGGTCTTCAAACAAATCCTCTGGATAAGTGAGAGTGATACCTTTCTCTTGAGAAAGAAAGGTTGAGAATTTATATCGAAGGCTTTTTTTGTCAGATTTATCTTTCCCACACAAGAAGATTGTTTTTTGGGAATCATCAAATCCATTAATCAATAGATTTCTAATTTCATCAATAGTTTGGTGGATATGTAGGTCTGGAAACTTGTTGATAATGCTATCTTTGGGAAGTTTCATGTTTGTTCCTAACAATGGCACTCCTCGTATGTAACCCCATATCCTATTATAAAAAAAGTGTAACTGCATCAGAAATCTCATAACGCAGTAACATTTTAAAATATTGCAAAACCATCAATATATCAATAGGTTATGCTTTTCATTGCCGTTGTGTTATTACATTAGAATTACTGGCCTTTAAGTCGCAAAATAATTAAAAGCCAGGCCTCCCGATTTTTGGCAAAAAATCTAAAGGGATCGTTTACTGAGATAAAAGTACAGTCAGTTTTTTTCTGCACGATTTGAAATCTCGTTCGTATGGTCAGGTTCAACCCCGCCGACCAAATGCTGTGTACTCAGATCTCAGTACTGAGCTTTTTACTAAACCTGAATTGACTAAAAAACTCAGGCCTCGTTATAATATTTTCATTGTCTCTGGAACTATAAAATCTTTCCCATCTATAAGAATTGTTTTTTGAATCGTAGGTGGCAATTTTTTTGTGTAAGTACATGTTAGTAACAATGTGATATTCCTGACAAAAGATGAAATTTAATATGTTTTTCTTTGTGGTTTTGTATACACTTTAACTTCTTTTCATTGATAACAATTATGTTTACTACAAAGTTTTCTCAGAAAATAGAGGTGGCTATGAAAAAAATGTTTTTTTGGTTTTTATCTTTAAATCCGGTAGAAAGGGAAATTCAAGATCCTAAAATAAAATTACTTAACAGTATGCGTGTGACATCAAGATGTCGCTTCAATAGGGCTGAGTCGTTAAAAAATATTAGTTTCTATTCTTTTTTTACAACTACAATCCTATCCCTTGGGTTGATTTTTATTCCTTTATTCCAAATAACAGGCAGGGAGATGCATTATAGCTCCAATGCTTTAACTGTAATTCAAATATTCTTAGCTGTTTCAGTTCTTGTTTATTCTGTGGTTATTGCAACTTCAAAATATGAACTAAGGGCAGCATTACTTGATGAATGTGGTGTTAAAATAAAAGAGCTTATCAGGAGGCTTAGAGCAGAAATTTTTGAACCTGAATCGGAGGTGGCTGTGGTTGATTTAAACAAGTACCACAAGATGTATAATAAGGTTACTTGTAGCTGTGAAAATCACAAGCGGGTCGACTATCTCTTTGCAACTTTAGAATCCCGTAATGATTTTAATATAACTGGAATTGTTAGGCTTTGGAAATTTGTTAAAGGTTATGCTATTAGATTTTTCCCATATATCATTCCAACGTTTTTGATTGTATGCGAAGTACTTTTCATTTCAGATATTATGGGAATGACAAGTATTTTTACATCATATTTTAATTAGTTCATTATCAATGTATGCCATACACTAATTACATCGTATCTTTAAGGCAAAGTGAAAAATGTAATTTGCTATTTGAGATTAAAAAATGAGCAGTGCAAAATCTCTTTTGAGTACTCCCCAACGATACTTAATTTTCTCGTCTCGTTTAGTATCATTTAATGATTGGAATGATGTAAATGATACTGTATCATTCAGTTAATTCAAATGATACTTATCAGCAGTGAGGGCAGGAAAATGATTTTTGGTTACGCGAGAGTCTCAACGAAGGATCAGAATCTTGAGCGTCAGTTGGCAGTACTGGAACCTATTTGTGACAAAATTGTTACAGAGAAAGAGTCAGGGAAATCCACCAGCGAAAGACCTGAATTGTTGAACATGCTTTCTCACCTCCGCGAAGGGGACACCCTCGTTACCCATTCCATTGATCGCCTCGCACGTAATACCCGCGATTTGTTGGTGATGATTGATAATCTCGTTGATCGCGGGATTACTGTTCAATTCCTCGCAAACTCGATGAGCTTCGACAACTCCCCACAATCACGCCTGATCCTGACTATGATGGGGGCAGTAGCGGAATTTGAGCGTGGCATGATCGCATCACGCCGCAACGAGGGGATCGCTATTGCCAAAGAAGCTAAGAAGTACAAGGGCAAGCAAAAGAACAAAGAACTACACAGCAAGATTATCGATATGTTAAAAGCCGGAAAAAACACACCAGACGAGATCGCAAAGCTGTGCGATTGTGGCAGGGCTACAGTGTTTCGCGTGAAGAAAGAAATGAATGCCTCCTGAGATTGGATTCAGAAAGGGTAATTGTTATTAAGGAAATCATTACTGCCTTGAATTAAATATAATCTGGTTGAATGCATTAATATCATTTGTTTATATTGTGAGCAGGCACGAAATTTAATTCGAGCCTGCTCTTCTTTTTATCTCAATCTATCAAATATTGATACCAGGTCGTTAATGAAATCTTTTGGCATTTTCATCGAATTGGTCAAGTATCTAGCCATTATCATTATAAATTGACGAATTCTTGAATTATCTGAAATTAGAGTGGATAGTTGCTCATCCTTTTTAATGTCATGCATGGATAGTTCTGAAAAACTAAATTCACGTAACACATGGCAACATTTAATTATATCATTAGGAGAGTCAAGTAGACTCCTTGTGAGTTCAATAAAGTCATCCCAATTCCTTAACTCTGGCTCTATATTTTGAATCGAACTGTCATTAGATGAGATTAGTTCTCTCATCTTATGTCTTAATATAAAGCTATCTTTCCCTCCCCAGATATAATATTTGAGAAGTCTTGTAAATTCATTCTGATTATAATCAAAATCAATTAACCCTCTTAGTTGCTGTACTAAGCATGCCATAATATATGAGAATGTCATTAAGCTATGCAAGTAAATTGCTCTGTGTTTATTTTTTTGAGGGTCTAGTTCATTCTTCACTTTTTGTAAAGCAGCAATAAATCTTCTCAAATTCTTCGCTGGATCATTTTCTGTAGGAACCGAACTTGCTAAAAATTCGCCATATTTTTGGATGGTTTTATCTGTTTTATATACTTCCTGTATACTTATCCAATTATTAATATCCGTAGAGTAGCTTAAATCAATATTGAAATTCATTGAAAATGATTGTGCATATCCTTTCATTTGATCTTCATCAAAAAGGTGGACATTAATTGTTTTTGCGGAAAGTCTATGGGCCTCACTTGCTTTCTTTCTTAATATGATGAATGCTTCATCATAGCCTAAAAAATTCATAACACCGGAAGCCCAAAACGCTCTATTAATAGGGCTGGTATTTTTAAGGGTTTTACAATCGAAAATTATCTTTCTGGTTTTTCCAGTTATATCAAAAGCAACCCCTAAAACATCTACATCTGTTATAATTGTAGATGTATCAGAAAGTTCCCTATAGTTTTCAACGTTAACTTCTAAAAATGGCAAGTAACCATTTATCAAGCAAAACCTTATAGCGTCTTGCTTCAAACCTAGGTCTTTATCTAAGTTAGCCATTACCATTACTCCATTTCGAAAATCAGTTGTTCAAATTGTTCTTTTGCTTCCTCGCTTTGTTTTATCTTGTCTCTAGTTCTAAGTTCTGCGGAGCTAATGATAGATTGAATGTATTTTTCATCTTGTGTTAATGCTATTTTTGCATTTTGATCAACTTCTAAATTTGCAAGTTCTCCTGTTTTTAAGAGACTTATTGCTAAATCTAATGCTTCAATATTTTCTTCTGTTTTTATTAAATGAAATTCCCACTTGTTATGATCCTTAGCTTTTAGCATTCCAACTTTTAAAAACACCAGATTCCTATACTGGGATGCAGCTTCTGAATTTTGATTAAGATAACCTTTTTCTTTTAATGATTCCAATATTCTAACTGGAAGCCTTATTCTATATTTGTCGTGCAGTAATTGTCCTTTCCTAACACAAGAAACTAACGCCATTGCTCGTTCATAAATCTCTCTGTTAGCTGCATTCAATTTTATATTTCCGGGCCTCGGTGTGAATATGAATGTTTCTTGTTTTTGGTTTCCGAAATCAATTGAAGGGGGTTTGAGTACACCCTCTTGGCAAAAACCAATTAAAAGTTCTTTTTGTACTTTTGTTAGCTTTTTCCCACCGATTTCTAATTGTGATTCGATCAGTGAGAGAGGCCATCCCTGATTATCTTTTATAATTTTTAAAACAGCATCAATATCATTTGAACCAATTTTGGCTGAAATATCGACAAGTGACTCTAAATTATCGGCAAAATAAAATGGGCTAGCTATGATGTTTTTTCCTCTAGCTCTATAATTTCTAAAGTAATTACCTTTTTCACCAATCTCTAAACAACGAGAAAAAAGAGTATTATCGATGCCTGTAGAATGAATTAGTTTGTCTCTGTTTTCGGGTTTGTTTTGAAGATTAGATAATATTATCAATGTGCCTTGCTCATGTTCGTTGAGATCGCTAAATGTGAAATAATCACCAACACCTTGATAGAGATCTTTGAATCGAGGAACGTTTGGAATTACTGACAATATTTTTTTGTCTTTCGTTATTAAATCTACATATTCTATCTCAGCCAGTACTTCCAATACGCTTTTTAAAGCATATGAAGGTATGTTGAAAAAAAAGTCACTGACTTTCCTTAAAACTTCATAATCAATTTCTCCCAATCCTCGTATATGCATTGCTAGTATTGATGCCATTCCGATAGTTTTGATGTTATCAAAATCTGGAACGTCAATGTTTCCTAGTCCGGATTGTATGTCATGGGAAAGTTCAACAAGAGATTTCGAGTCCATGGTTAGCACCTGATTAAGTTTTATAGCTGTTAGTACATGATACCTGTGTGTTCCTGATTTGAAACTGCCATCTTAATAAAAACTAAAGGAGAGGTAGAACTATATAGAAATCAACAGCATTTTTACTATGTTCTGAAGATGATTACCACCATTTTGGCGAAAGCAAAGGATACTTTATTAGTACATAGGCGAAAAGATGCCATTAGATCTCTACTGACGAGAAATATAGTAGAAGGGGGTCTAAAAATGGGAAGTGATGGTTAAGATTGATCAAATCCTTTTGATATCATTATATATTAAAATCAATATCTTATGGATTATGGCATTGTGGGCGAGAGATGAATTAACAGATGCGGTATTTGTACAGTAATTTACTGTTAATTACCACCATGAGTTCGATAAGTGTAAAGCCTCGTTGCTTGTTCATCGTTCGCTCCTTGAGTTTGCTGGCGCTACTTTGGCAAACCGACGGGAGGACGACGAGAGACAAAAAACAAAACGGGAAAGCGGGTTCAGAGGATTTTTACGAAATTACAGAGTCAGACAATGTATTTGCGAAGAGACTCGAAGAAACTGCCGGATGGTGGTGTAAATGCCGTATCCGGCTTACAGAATAAACTTGTGTAGTAGGCCCGATAAGCGAAGCGTCATCGGGCAATACAATCAGCAATTAGCGAAATCGCATGGAGAGATCGAGTGCGCGAACATGTTTGGTCAGTGCGCCAACGGAGATAAAGTCGACACCGGTTTCGGCAAATTCGCGCAGCGTTTCATGGGTGACGTTGCCCGACACTTCCAGACGCGCCTGGCCGTTGGTGCGTTTTACCGCTTCGCGCATTTGGTCAGTTTCGAAGTTATCGAGCATGATGATGTCGGCCCCGGCTTTCAGCGCGTCGTCCAGCTCATCCAGACTTTCTACTTCGACTTCAACCGGCACATCCGGGTGCAACCAGAAGGCTTTTTCGACGGCCTGACGTACCGAGCCGGAAGCAATAATGTGGTTTTCTTTTATCAGGAAGGCGTCGGACAGCCCCAAACGATGATTCGCGCCGCCGCCGCACAATACGGCGTATTTTAGCGCGGTACGCAGTCCCGGCAGTGTTTTACGCGTATCCAGCAGTTGGGTCTTGGTTCCCACTAACAGGTCGACGTATTTACGCACTTCGCTCGCTACACCTGAAAGCGTCTGCACAAAATTCAGCGCAGTACGTTCACCGGTCAGTAAAACGCGGGAAGGGCCGTCCAGTTCAAACAGCGGCTGATTGGCCTTTATGCTGTCGCCATCTTCGACATGCCAGGTGATGTTGACATCATCGCCAGCCAGCTGAATAAAGACCTCTTCCACCCAACGTTTTCCACAAAAAACGCCATCTTCGCGGGTGATTACGGTGGCATGGGAGCGCATGTCTTCGGGTAAAAGCTGTGCGGTGATATCGTTATTGGCATCAACTTCTCCGCCTAAATCTTCACGCAGCGCCTGAGCTACAGCGGCAGGGATATCCAGATTTATGCGTTCCAACAGCGCGTCACGTCGGTAGTCAGGGTTATAGCGGCGAGGCGGCATGATAAAACTCCAAATAGCTAACGAATCATAAGGTGGAAACATGCTACCCTGAACCAGATATGAGCACCACCAATAAGGAGATTCTGCATGTTGTTAGACGAGGGCTGGCTGGCAGAGGCGCGACGCGTTCCCTCTCCGCATTACGATTGCCGCCCGGATGACGAAAACCCTTCTCTGCTGGTGGTGCATAATATCAGCTTGCCGCCCGGCGAGTTTGGCGGCCCGTGGATAGACGCGCTGTTTACGGGCACGATTGATCCCAACGCCCATCCTTATTTTGCCGGGATCGCCCATCTGCGTGTTTCGGCCCATTGTTTGATTCGCCGTGACGGTGAAATCGTGCAATATGTGCCTTTTGATAAACGCGCCTGGCATGCGGGTGTGTCGAGCTATCAAGGGCGAGAACGCTGTAATGATTTTTCAATTGGTATTGAGTTGGAAGGGACGGATACGCTGGCCTATACCGATGCGCAGTATCAGCAACTGGCTGCCGTGACGAATACTCTGATTATGCGTTATCCGGCCATTGCTAACAACATGACAGGACATTGCAATATTGCGCCCGAGCGTAAGACCGATCCCGGGCCGTCCTTTGACTGGGCAAGGTTCCGCGCCCTGGTCACCCCCTCGTCGCACAAGGAGATGACATGACGCTGTTTACAACATTATTGGTGTTGATTGTTGAACGCCTGTTTAAGCTGGGTGAGCACTGGCAGCTTGATCACCGGATTGAAGCTTTTTTCCGCCGGACTAAGCATTTCTCGATGATGCGTACGGTAGGCATGACTCTTATTGCGATGGGAGTGACATTTCTGCTACTGCGCGCACTTCATGGGCTGTTGTTTAATGTTCCGTTGCTGGTGGCGTGGATCTTAATTGGCTTGCTGTGCATCGGTGCTGGCAAGGCGCGCCTTCACTATCACGCTTACCTGAACGCTGCTGCTCGCGATGATGCTCACGCCCGTGATGCGATGGCCAGCGAGCTGACGCTTATCCATGGGGTTCCGCCGGACTGCGATGAGCGTGAATTCTTGCGCGAACTGCAGAACGCGCTGTTATGGAACAACTTCCGCTTTTATCTGGCACCGTTATTTTGGCTGATTGTCGGTGGTCCGTGGGGACCTGTGACGCTGGTTGGTTATGCTTTTTTACGTGCCTGGCAGTCCTGGCTGGCGCGCTATCAGACACCGCACCAGCGTCTGCAATCAGGTATTGATGCGATCCTGCATGTGCTGGATTGGATCCCGGTGCGTCTGGCGGGCGTGGTCTATGCGTTGCTGGGACACGGCGAGAAAGCGCTGCCGGCCTGGTTTGCCTCGCTTGCGGATCTGCACACATCGCAATATCAGGTGCTTACGCGTCTGGCGCAGTTCTCGCTGGCGCGTGAACCGCACACCGATAAAGTCGAAACGCCAAAAGCCGCCGTTTCGCTGGCGAAGAAAACCTCGTTTGTGGTGGTGGTGGTTATTGCGGTGCTCACCATTTATGGGGCATTAGTATAGCGTTGTGCCGGATGGCGCTAACGCTTATCCGGCCTACAATGAAAAAACGTGTAGGCCCGGTAAGCGTTAGCGCCACCGGGCAGTGCAACGGTTTAGTTCGTATCAGCAGGCGGCACGCCAAAATCTGGCATGCCGTTTTCGTCCCAACGCACGAGCTTCAGACGAGTGTGGCGGTTTGGGTCGTACAGCGGATCGCCCTCGATTTCGGTGTAGTTTCTCGCGTGATACACCAGCACATCTTCACCTTCCGGCGTTTGTGTAAAGCTGTTGTGTCCTGGCCCAAACTGGCGGTTTTCATAACTGGTGGTAAAGACCGGGCGCGGTGATTTGTGCCAGTTCTGTGGGTTGAGCGGATCGGCGTTGAGGTCAATCCACAATAATCCCATACAGTAGTTCTCATCGGTGGCGCTGGCGGAATAGCTGATAAACAGCTTATCGCCATGAACCATGACGGCAGGACCTTCGTTGACCCAAAAACCCCGGCATTCCCAGTCATACTCAGGGTGGCTTAGCATGATCGGCTCGCCTTTAATCGTCCATGGATTTTCCAGCTCTGCGAGATAGATATTGGAGTTTCCGGCGATATCGGGAGACTTCTGCGCCCAGAGGTACCACTGTTTTCCCTGATGGTTAAAGGTGGTGGCATCAAGCGCAAAGGTATCAAACTGCGTTTTAATCTGACCTTTCTCAGTCCACTGGCCGGTCAGCGGATCGGCGTCGGCACATTCGAGCGCAAACATGCGATGCTGGAACATCCCCAGCTTGTCGAGCGACTGTGTATGGGTGGCAGCAAAATAGATGTACCACTTGCCTGCCAGATGATGGATTTCGGGTGCCCAGATGAGTTGGCTCATGGGGCCGCTTTCTGGTTTGCGCCAGACGACAACCTGGGCGGCGGTGCGCAACCCTTCCAGCGAGTCGGCCCGGCGTATCTCCAGGCGGTCATATTCGGGTACTGAAGCAATGAAATAATAGTGGCTACCGTCACGTAAGATAAACGGATCGGCACGCTGTTCAATAAAGGGATTTGGCCACTGATTCATTAGGCTTTCCTTACGGTTTCAGTCGTTTTTATATCGTGGTATTCATTCAGTTCACGGTAGTTGGCGCGGCGCTTTTCTAAATCTGTCTGGATTTGTTGCATAAACTCGCGGTCAACTTTCAGCAGACGAACCACGCCTGCGGTAATCAGGTAGCCTACGCCCGGAATGATGGTAAACAGCAGCATAATACCGTTAATGGCAGAGTCGCTTTGCGCTTTCGCCCCAGCGTCGTAGCCGTACCAGGAGAGCAGGAAGCCGACCATCGCTCCGGCAATCGCCAGGCCCAGTTTCAGGAAGAACAGGTTACCGGAGAAGCTGATTCCGGTGATGCGTTTACCGGTTTTCCACTCGCCATAGTCATCGACATCCGCCATCAGCGACCAGTGCAGCGGAGAAGGAATTTGGTGCAGGATGTTGAGCAGGAAGTAGAGCACCATAATCATCATGGTTGCTTTCGGATCGAAGAAGTAAAACGCGGCAGAGAAAATCGCCAGGATAATATTGGTCCAGAAGAAGACTTTCAGTTTGCACCAGCGATCGGTTAATACCTTCGCCAGCATACTGCCGATCATCATGCCGACCACACCAAGACTGATAAACAGCGTTGCGAACTGCGTGCTTTGCTGCATAACCCAGGTCACGTAGTACATGGTGGCAGCCATGCGAATAAAGCCCGGACAGACGTTGCACAGTGTTAACAGCAGAATTTTTACCCACTGATCGTTCTTCCACACGTCTTTCAGATCGGCTTTTAAATCATCATTGGTCTGGACAGCAGGGCGTACGCGTTCACGGACCGTAGCGAAGCAAAACAGGAACATACACATGCCGATGAAAGCCAGAACCGCCATCGCCATCTGATATCCTTTGGCTTTGTCTTCCCCGCCGAACCAGTCGGCCATTGGCAGCAAGGTGAGGGACAGCAGCAGGGTTGCAATGCCTACCAACACAAAGCGATATGACTGGCAGGCGACGCGTTCCTTCGGATCGTTGGTGATGACGCTGCCGAGCGAGCAGTAGGGAATGTTGATCGCTGTATAAGTAATAGATAGCAGGAAGTAGGTAACGAACGCATAGATAACTTTGCTGTTATAGGTCCACTCAGGGGTGGTAAACATTAGTACGCTGAATAATGCGTACGGGAAAGCCATCCATAAAAGCCATGGACGAAATCGACCATATTTACTACGGGTGCGGTCGGCCATCGCGCCCATTATAGGGTCGGTAACGGCATCGATAACGCGTACTGAGAGCAGTAATACGCCGACCAGTGCAGGTGCCAGACCAAAAATGTCTGTGTAAAAATAGTTAACAAACAACATGATGGCGCCAAAGATGATGTTGCATCCGGCGTCGCCCATTCCATAGCCGATCTTTTCTTTCACCGTGAGCTTACTGGTTTCCATCAACTGCTCTCCATTAATGAGATATGGAGAGAATTATTGTCCGGCACTGGTGTTTTTGCGTTGCAGGATAACGCCGCTGATATGGACTAAACAGTCGTGAGTGGGAAAGTGTGAGACAGGTAACAACCCCCACCTGACGCAGGTGGGGGGAGGGGGGATTAATGCGCTTTAACCGCGCCGGCCGTTTTCTGTTTACACAGGTAGCCGATGCCAAGAATGGCAATCCATACAGGGATTAAGTATACCGAGATCGCCATGCCCGGCGTCATCAGCATAATCACCAGTACTGCAGCCATGAAAATCAGGCACACCCAGTTACCCAGCGGATAGAGCAGCGCCGGGAAGCGGGTGGTAACACCCTGCTGCTGTTTGGCTTTGCGGAACTTCATGTGCGCCAGGCTAATCATTGCCCAGTTGATCACCAGTGCGGAAACCACCAGCGCCATCAGCAGGCCAAAGGCGGATTCCGGTGCCAGGTAGTTGATCAGCACACAAAGAGCCGTCACCAGTGCGGAAACCAGAATGGTGTTCACCGGTACACCGCGTTTATCTACGTTCATCAGCGCTTTCGGCGCATTGCCCTGTTGTGCCAGACCGAACAGCATACGGCTGTTGCAGTATACGCAGCTGTTATAGACAGAAAGGGCGGCAGTCAGCACTACGATGTTCAGGGCATTAGCAACAAAGGTGTCGCCCAGCTCGTGGAAAATAAGGACAAACGGGCTGGTATCGGCCGTGACACGCGTCCACGGCATCAGGGAAAGCAGAACCGCCAGCGAACCCACATAGAAAATCAGGATACGGTAGATAACCTGGTTGGTCGCTTTGGGAATGCTTTGCTCCGGGTTATCCGCTTCTGCTGCGGTGATCCCGACCAGCTCCAGCCCACCGAAAGAGAACATAATAATAGCCATCATCATCACCAGACCGGTGAAGCCATGCGGCAGGAAGCCTCCCTGGTCCCACAGGTTGCTGACGCTGGCCTGCGGGCCGCCGTTACCGCTAAACAGTAACCAGCCGCCGAACAGGATCATCGCTACGACGGCAATGACTTTAATAATGGCGAACCAGAACTCCAGCTCACCAAACACTTTCACGTTGGTCAGGTTGATGGCGTTGATCAACACAAAGAAGGCAGCCGCAGACACCCATGTTGGGATCTCCGGGTACCAGAACTGGATGTATTTACCCACGGCAGTTAGCTCAGCCATGGCAACCAGCACGTACAGCACCCAATAGTTCCAGCCGGAAGAGAACCCCGCGAAACCGCCCCAGTATTTATAAGCAAAGTGACTAAATGAGCCTGCAACGGGCTCTTCAACCACCATTTCACCTAACTGACGCATAATCAAAAAGGCGATAAAGCCGGCAATAGCGTAACCCAGAATAATCCCCGGTCCTGCAGACTGGATAACGGATGCGCTACCAAGGAATAACCCGGTACCAATCGCGCCACCCAGCGCGATTAGCTGTATATGGCGGTTCTTAAGGCCGCGCTTGAGCTGATCGCCATGCTGTTGACTTTCCATCATGAAACCTCGTGTGTGGTTTTACTCTTCATATTTCGAGTGCTTATTTTTTGAACTACGCAGCAATGCGTGTGTAAGTTTGCAATTCCGTTTGTTGTATTAATTTGTTTACAGATGCTTTTAATGAAATGTTGCCTTAATACTTTTGTCTTGATCAGAATAATGATATGCGAGCGCGAATGCACCTGCTTTATGCGGGGAAGATGACGAGTTGAATAAAAAGAAACCATTTGTAAATGCGAGTTTATCTACCACAAAATTTCCATTTTGAATTTCTATTCAATAATAGTGGTTGATATATCGATAAATAAGCAGGTGAATCGGTTCAGATGAGATAATTTTTCGTTTCAATTCCGTTAAAACTACCCCGGGGTGGGTAAATTTAACATTTGTGCATAGTTACATGTTTGAAACGTTATTTCTGTAATGTTGTTAAAATATGCCTCCTTTACTGATTTCAATCAAAACCTGTATGGACAGAAGGTGAATACTTTGTTACTTTAGCGTCAAGAACATGAAATTGGTAAGACCAATTGACTCCGGGCAAATGGCTTAAGACAGGAAATCATGGCCTACAGCAAAATCCGCCAACCAAAACTCTCCGATGTGATTGAGCAGCAGCTGGAGTTTTTAATTCTTGAGGGGACACTTCGCCCCGGAGAAAAACTCCCACCGGAACGCGAGCTGGCAAAACAGTTCGACGTCTCCCGCCCCTCCTTACGCGAGGCGATCCAACGCCTTGAAGCGAAGGGCTTACTGCTTCGTCGTCAGGGCGGTGGCACTTTTGTTCAGAGCAGCCTGTGGCAGAGCTTTAGCGACCCACTGGTAGAGCTGCTCTCCGACCATCCTGAATCCCAGTTTGACCTGCTTGAGACGCGCCATGCGCTGGAAGGTATTGCGGCTTATTACGCTGCACTGCGCAGCACGGATGAAGACAAAACGCGTATCCGTGAACTCCACCATGCGATCGAGCTTGCTCAACAGTCCGGCGATCTTGACGGCGAATCTGATGCGGTACTCCAGTATCAAATTGCTGTCACCGAAGCGGCACACAATGTGGTGCTGCTCCATTTGCTAAGGTGTATGGAGCCGATGCTGGCCCAGAACGTTCGGCAAAACTTCGAATTGCTGTATGCGCGTCGTGAAATGCTGCCACTGGTTAGCAGTCACCGTACCCGTATTTTTGAAGCAATTATTGCCGGGAAGCCGGAAGAGGCGCGTGAAGCGTCCCACCGTCACCTGGCGTTTATCGAAGAGATCCTGCTGGACAGAAGCCGTGAGGAAAGCCGTCGTGAACGCGCCTTACGCCGTCTGGAGCAACGAAAGAATTAGTGATTTTTCTGGTAGAACGTTAACCAGAAGATGTTGTAAATCAAGCGCCATATAAAGTGCGCGGCAACTAAACGCAGAACCTGTCTTATTGCGTTCTCTGGCGAGAACGCAATGGGACAGGTTCCAGATAACTCAACGTATTAGATAGATAAGGAATACCCCCATGTCAGAACGTTTCCCAAATGACGTGGATCCGATCGAAACTCGCGACTGGCTACAGGCGATCGAATCGGTCATCCGTGAAGAAGGTGTTGAGCGTGCTCAGTATCTGATCGACCAACTGCTTTCAGAAGCCCGCAAAGGCGGCGTGAAAGTAGCGGCAGGTGCAGGGGCCAGCAATTATGTAAACACTATTGCCGTTGAAGATGAACCGGAATACCCGGGCAATCTGGAGCTGGAACGTCGTATTCGTTCTGCTATCCGTTGGAACGCCATCATGACCGTACTGCGCGCGTCTAAAAAGGACCTCGAGCTGGGTGGCCACATGGCATCCTTCCAGTCCTCCGCAACGGTATATGATGTTTGCTTCAACCACTTCTTCCGTGCACGCAACGAGCAAGATGGCGGCGATCTGGTGTACTTCCAGGGCCACATCTCTCCGGGCATCTACGCACGCGCATTCCTGGAAGGTCGTCTGACTGAAGAGCAGATGAACAACTTCCGTCAGGAAGTACATGGCAAAGGCCTGTCTTCCTACCCGCACCCGAAACTGATGCCAGAATTCTGGCAGTTCCCGACCGTATCTATGGGTCTGGGCCCAATCGGTGCTATCTACCAGGCTAAATTCCTGAAATATCTGGAACACCGTGGCCTGAAAGATACCTCTAAACAAACCGTTTACGCCTTCCTGGGCGACGGCGAGATGGATGAGCCAGAATCTAAAGGTGCGATCACCATCGCGACCCGTGAAAAACTGGACAACCTGGTCTTTGTTATCAACTGTAACCTGCAGCGTCTTGACGGCCCGGTAACCGGTAACGGCAAGATTGTTAACGAACTGGAAGGCATCTTCGCGGGCGCTGGCTGGAACGTTATCAAAGTCATGTGGGGCGGTCGTTGGGATGAGTTGCTGCGTAAAGACACCAGCGGTAGACTGATCCAACTGATGAACGAAACCGTTGACGGCGACTACCAGACCTTCAAATCCAAAGATGGCGCATACGTACGTGAGCACTTCTTCGGTAAATACCCGGAAACCGCAGCACTGGTTGCTGACTGGACTGACGAGCAGATTTGGGCTCTGAACCGTGGTGGTCACGATCCGAAGAAAGTCTATGCTGCACTGAAAAAAGCGCAGGAAACCAAAGGCAGAGCAACTGTAATCCTGGCCCATACCATCAAAGGTTACGGCATGGGTGACACTGCTGAAGGTAAAAACATCGCTCACCAGGTTAAGAAAATGAACATGGACGGCGTGCGTTATATCCGCGACCGTTTCAACGTTCCTGTGACCGATGAGCAGGTTGAAAACCTGTCTTACATCACCTTCCCGGAAGGTTCTGAAGAGCACACTTATCTGCACGCTCAGCGTCAGAAACTGCATGGCTACCTGCCAGCTCGTCAGCCGAACTTCACCGAGAAGCTGGAACTGCCAGCTCTGGAAGACTTCGGTGCGCTGCTGGAAGAGCAGAACAAAGAAATCTCCACCACTATCGCTTTCGTTCGTGCCCTGAACGTGATGCTGAAGAACAAGTCGATCAAAGATCGTCTGGTTCCGATCATCGCTGACGAAGCGCGTACTTTCGGTATGGAAGGTCTGTTCCGTCAGATTGGTATCTACAGCCCGAACGGTCAGCAGTACACCCCGCAGGACCGTGAGCAGGTTGCTTACTATAAAGAAGACGAGAAAGGTCAGATCCTGCAGGAAGGTATCAACGAACTGGGTGCAGGCGCATCCTGGCTGGCTGCTGCGACTTCTTACAGCACCAACGATCTGCCGATGATCCCGTTCTACATCTACTACTCCATGTTCGGGTTCCAGCGTATTGGTGACCTGTGCTGGCAGGCAGGCGACCAACAGGCTCGTGGCTTCCTGATTGGTGGTACTTCTGGTCGTACTACGCTGAACGGTGAAGGTCTGCAGCACGAAGATGGTCACAGCCATATTCAGTCTCTGACTATCCCGAACTGTATCTCTTACGATCCGTCTTACGCGTACGAAGTTGCGGTCATCATGCACGATGGTCTGGAGCGTATGTACGGTGAGAAACAAGAGAACGTTTACTACTACATCACCACGCTGAACGAAAACTACCACATGCCGGCAATGCCAGCAGGTGCCGAGGAAGGTATCCGTAAAGGTATCTACAAACTCGAAACCCTCGAAGGTAAGAAAGGTAAAGTTCAGCTGCTGGGCTCCGGTTCTATCCTGCGTCACGTGCGTGAAGCAGCACAGATCCTGGCGAACGACTACGGTGTAGGTTCTGACGTTTACAGCGTAACCTCCTTCACTGAACTGGCGCGTGATGGCCAGGATTGTGAGCGCTGGAACATGCTGCACCCGATGGAAACTCCGCGCGTTCCGTACATCGCTCAGGTGATGAACGACGCTCCGGCAGTAGCATCTACTGACTATATGAAACTGTTTGCCGAACAGGTTCGTACTTATGTACCGGCTGATGATTATCGCGTACTGGGTACTGACGGTTTCGGTCGCTCTGACAGCCGTGAAAACCTGCGTCACCACTTCGAAGTTGATGCTTCCTACGTGGTTGTAGCGGCCCTGGGCGAACTGGCTAAACGTGGCGAAATCGATAAGAAAGTGGTTGCAGATGCAATCATCAAATTCAACATCGATGCAGATAAAGTTAACCCGCGTCTGGCGTAAGAGGTAAAAGAATAATGGCTATCGAAATCAATGTACCGGACATCGGGGCTGATGAAGTTGAAATCACCGAGATCCTGGTCAAAGTAGGCGACAAAGTTGAAGCTGAACAGTCGCTGATCACCGTAGAAGGCGACAAAGCCTCTATGGAAGTTCCGTCACCTCAGGCGGGTATCGTTAAAGAGATCAAAGTCTCTGTTGGCGACAAAACTGAGACCGGCAAACTGATCATGATTTTCGATTCCGCCGACGGTGCAGCAGCAGCTGCACCTGCTCAGGCAGAAGAGAAGAAAGAAGCAGCTCCGGCAGCAGCACCTGCTGCCTCTGCGGCGAAAGACGTACACGTACCTGACATCGGCGGTGACGAAGTAGAAGTTACCGAGATCATGGTTAAAGTGGGCGATACCGTTGCGGCTGAACAGTCTCTGATCACCGTTGAAGGTGACAAAGCCTCTATGGAAGTTCCGGCGCCGTTCGCAGGTACCGTTAAAGAGATCAAAATCAACACGGGTGACAAAGTGTCTACCGGTTCCCTGATTATGGTCTTCGAAGTGGCGGGCGCTGCGCCTGCTGCTGCACCGGCTCAGGCGGCTGCTCCGGCAGCAGCGGCGGCTCCGGCTGCTTCCGGCTCGAAAGAAGTTAACGTACCGGATATCGGTGGTGACGAAGTTGAAGTCACTGAAGTGATGGTTAAAGTGGGCGATAAAATTGCCGCTGAGCAGTCACTGATCACCGTTGAAGGCGATAAAGCGTCGATGGAAGTTCCGGCACCGTTCGCGGGTACTGTGAAAGAAATCAAAATCAGCACCGGCGACAAAGTTAAAACCGGTTCTCTGATTATGGTCTTCGAAGTCGAAGGCGCAGCACCTGCAGCCGCTCCTGCACAAGCAGCTGCTCCGGCTCCGGCCGCTGCACCAGCGCCTGCGCAAGCCGCAGCTCCGGCCGCAAAAGCGGAAGGCAAATCTGAGTTTGCTGAAAACGACGCTTATGTTCATGCAACGCCGCTGATTCGTCGCCTGGCGCGCGAATTCGGTGTGAACCTGGCGAAAGTGAAAGGTTCTGGCCGTAAAGGTCGTATCCTGCGCGAAGACGTTCAGGCTTACGTGAAAGACGCTATCAAGCGTGCTGAAGCGGCTCCGGCTGCAGCAGCAGGTGGCGGTATCCCGGGCATGCTGCCTTGGCCGAAAGTGGACTTCAGCAAGTTTGGTGAAATCGAAGAAGTGGAACTGGGCCGTATCCAGAAAATCTCTGGTGCTAACCTGAGCCGTAACTGGGTGATGATCCCGCACGTTACTCACTTCGATAAGACCGATATCACCGATCTGGAAGCGTTCCGTAAACAGCAGAACGCCGAAGCTGAAAAACGTAAACTGGACGTGAAATTCACCCCAGTAGTCTTCATCATGAAAGCCGTTGCCGCAGCTCTGGAACAGATGCCGCGCTTCAACAGCTCCCTGTCTGAAGACGGTCAGCGCCTGACCCTGAAGAAATACATCAACATCGGTGTAGCGGTTGATACTCCGAATGGTCTGGTTGTTCCGGTCTTCAAAGACGTGAACAAGAAGAGCATTACCGAGCTGTCTCGTGAACTGACCGTGATCTCCAAGAAAGCGCGTGATGGCAAGCTGACCGCTGGCGAAATGCAGGGCGGTTGCTTCACCATCTCCAGCATCGGTGGCCTGGGTACTACCCACTTCGCGCCGATTGTGAACGCGCCGGAAGTGGCTATCCTCGGTGTCTCCAAGTCCTCTATGGAGCCAGTGTGGAACGGTAAAGAGTTTATGCCGCGTCTGATGATGCCGATTTCGCTCTCCTTCGACCACCGTGTAATTGACGGTGCGGATGGTGCGCGCTTTATCACCATCATCAACAACATGCTGTCTGACATTCGCCGCCTGGTGATGTAAGCGAAAAAGCCGGCCCGACGGCCGGCTTTTTTCTGGTAATCTCATGAAGTCAGTGAGGTTATTGTGCGAAAGACAAATCGGTTGCCGTTTGTTGTTTCAAAATTGTTAACAATTTTGTAAAATACGGGCGGATAGAACGACCCGCTGGACGACGGGTATAAATTAAGAGGTCATGATGAGCACTGAAATCAAAACTCAGGTCGTGGTACTTGGGGCAGGCCCTGCAGGTTACTCTGCTGCCTTCCGTTGCGCAGATTTAGGTCTGGAGACCGTCATCGTAGAACGTTACAGCACCCTCGGTGGTGTTTGTCTGAACGTCGGCTGTATCCCTTCTAAAGCGCTGCTGCACGTAGCAAAAGTTATCGAAGAAGCCAAAGCGCTGGCTGAACACGGTATCGTTTTTGGCGAGCCGAAAACCGATATCGACAAGATTCGTACCTGGAAAGAAAAAGTTATCACTCAGCTGACCGGCGGTCTGGCGGGTATGGCCAAAGGCCGTAAAGTGAAAGTGGTTAACGGTCTGGGTAAATTTACCGGGGCAAACACCCTGGAAGTTGAAGGCGAAAACGGCAAAACCGTGATCAACTTCGACAACGCAATCATCGCGGCGGGTTCCCGTCCGATCGAACTGCCGTTTATTCCGCATGAAGATCCGCGCGTGTGGGATTCCACCGATGCACTGGAACTGAAAACTGTTCCTAAGCGCCTGCTGGTAATGGGCGGCGGTATCATCGGTCTGGAAATGGGTACCGTGTACCATGCGCTGGGTTCAGAGATCGACGTGGTTGAAATGTTCGACCAGGTTATCCCGGCTGCCGACAAAGACGTGGTTAAAGTCTTCACCAAGCGCATCAGCAAGAAATTCAACCTGATGCTGGAAACCAAAGTGACCGCCGTTGAAGCGAAAGAAGACGGTATCTACGTTTCCATGGAAGGTAAAAAAGCCCCTGCCGAAGCTCAGCGTTACGATGCTGTGTTGGTCGCTATCGGTCGTGTACCGAACGGTAAAAACCTCGACGCGGGCAAAGCTGGCGTGGAAGTTGACGACCGTGGCTTCATCCGCGTTGACAAACAGCTGCGCACCAACGTGCCGCACATCTTTGCTATCGGCGATATCGTCGGTCAGCCGATGCTGGCACACAAAGGTGTTCATGAAGGTCATGTTGCCGCTGAAGTTATCGCCGGCAAGAAACACTACTTCGATCCGAAAGTTATCCCATCCATTGCATACACTGAACCAGAAGTTGCATGGGTTGGTCTGACCGAGAAAGAAGCGAAAGAAAAAGGCATTAGCTACGAAACCGCCACCTTCCCGTGGGCTGCTTCTGGCCGTGCTATCGCTTCCGACTGTGCAGACGGTATGACCAAACTGATTTTCGACAAAGAATCTCACCGTGTTATCGGTGGTGCGATTGTCGGTACCAACGGCGGCGAGCTGCTGGGCGAAATCGGTCTGGCGATCGAAATGGGTTGTGACGCTGAAGATATCGCGCTGACCATCCACGCGCACCCGACTCTGCACGAGTCAGTGGGTCTGGCGGCAGAAATCTTTGAAGGCAGCATTACCGACCTGCCAAACCCGAAAGCGAAGAAGAAGTAATCTTCTCCCTTTTGTGAAAACGCCTCTTCGGAGGCGTTTTTTTTGCCTGAAGCTACCCGTTATTTCGGGCAACATGCCGGGTGGCGCTAGTGCTAACCCGGCCTACGGCTTAACCTCGCTTTACGGTGCTACGGGTTGCCAGTTTTTATCCGGATGGAATGTGGTTAACGCTTGTGCTTTCTGCTGTGATTCAACACCGAGATCGGCCTGGTAGACTTTGTCTTCACCGTTAATCATAAAACTCATCACGCCGGTGTGATCGTAGCTAACGGGCCATGCCACCATGGCAAAGCCGCTGGTTTTATCGGGAAGGATTCGGAAGCGATAGCCGTGATAGCCCATGCCCGGCTCCTGTGGACTGAAGGCTGGGCCAAGCGGGCTTGGCGCTTCGCCGGGCGAAACAGGCCAGTACAGACCATCCTTTTTCCCTTCAGAACTGACAATCTTTTGCGCGTATTTCTGGTTCATCGCAAAATAGCTCTGCTGAGCATCCACATAGGCGTGCAACGCCTCGATGGCAGCAAGTTCGTTGCGTCCAATCTCACGGGTCAGGATCTCTTCGGCCGCTTCCTTGATATCAAATTGCCAGCCTGAAGCGTTTTTGACGACCGGGATTGGCAGTTGCCAGTCGCTGTCCCCAACCACAAGATGCGCC
>Ga0129313_1000277_pt1 | contig 49208 bp, 46 predicted proteins | sample O1105metagenome_FD_94436 | JGI IMG/M metagenome (GOLD analysis project Ga0129313, IMG submission 94436) | Orangutan group fecal microbial communities from fecal samples from Wisconsin, USA - O1105 metagenome | ecosystem: Host-associated > Mammals > Digestive system > Large intestine > Fecal...
AACGGAGATGCACTTCTGCGGAAGTGTAATAACCCACTATGACACTTTCATCCCTATGGGCTGCAAAGTGTAGTGGGCTCTTCGAGGACTCTCCGAGGGGGAACGTCTCCTGCGGGAGAGTTACAATCAAGTTCGCACAATGCGAACTTGATTGCTCCGTACGCATCCGAAAAAATCGCGTACAGAGTTCAAATAACCTGTACGGTTCGTACGGTGTACGGAAACCCGAAATATAAACGATAACACGCCTTAATTTATCTCGATTTGCCGTACGGGTGCGTACAAGTACAGACCGTACAGGTTGTACGAACTTCTTCCGTGAAAAAATGCACTTTTTACGGACAGGGGTGGACAAGCGGCTCGATGCCTACAAAACCCCGCACCCTGCGGCCACCGGGCGGGGCGGTGTTATGTGTTGCACCAGAGTACCCCAAAGTGGGAACTCTGGTGTTTTTTGCCTTGTGCCTGAATATACGGAAAATTTTGCAGGAAAGGCAAAAAAGCGGCAGAACTGCAACGGAAAAAGAAAAAAGCCCTTACCGGTTGCAGGGCTGCAACAGCAAGGGCGGAGAGGAAACCGTATATTGAACAAAACGGCAGAGCGTATTATAATGAGGAAAAAGCTCAAAAAGAAGGGCCGACAACATGGCACAGGAATATCTGCCTGCACCGTCCAACGTCCGTCTTGCGGACTTGATGAAAGAGCACAACATCAGCCAACCAGAGCTTGCCAAGGAGCTCGGCTGCTCCAAAAGCACCATCAGCCGCTTCATAAGCGGTGCAAAAGGGACGCTGACCCATGAGCAGGTGCTGAAGATCGCAAGGCTGTTCAACGTATCTACGGATTTCCTGCTGGGAGAAACCAACATCCCCGACCGCAAAAATTACGACATTGCCGAACTTGGCCTGTCCGTAGAAGCCGCAAAGAACCTCTACACGGGGCGTGTCAATACAGAGGTGGTCAACCTGCTGTTGGAAAACGCCCGGTTTGCAGAGCTTACTTACCGCATAGCGCAGTATTTTGACGATACTTTTGCATCCGGCATCGCAGCACAGAATGCAATGCTCACGACATTGAGCACCCTGCTGCGCACAAGGGTCAAGACCCCGGCAGCAGCCAAAACCGCAAAGGACATCAGCCTTCGGAGAAAGCCGGTGTATCAAGGTGATCTTGATGACATTGAAATGTACTTCATGGCGGCGGTCAAGGAAATTAAAAAGGGCATCGGGAGCCATTACGCCGAACAGGAAGCCATGAGCAAGAAAGTGGCAGAGAAGATGTTCACCGAATTGACCAAAGGGCAGGATGTGCAGCACCCAACGATCACGGCAGAGCAGTTGACGGATGCAATGTTGGACAGCGTTTCGGGCATGAAAGGAGCTACGCCGGAAGCACTGGAACAGCTGCGGAACGGTCTGCTGGGAATCTTGCAGTCTGCCGCAGAGCAGGAAAACGCCCATGAAGCAGACGAATGAACGGCTTTGTGCGCTGGCACAGAAAGGGGACGCCACCGCACTGGACAGCCTGATCGAAAACAACAAGTCCTTTATTGGCAAGGAGGCAAATGACCTTTTCCGCAGCATGAATCTGGCACAGTCCGGCCTGAACCTTGACACGGACGATTTGAAACAGGCGGGCAATCTGGGCTTATGGAAAGCTGTGCCGAAGTTCGATGCAGCGCGCGGCATGAAGTTCCTGACCTATGCGGCTCCTGCCATCCGCAACGCCATGATGGACATGGTGCGGGATGCCTTTGCCGCTTTTGAACAGCGGATGGTAACGGAGGACAAGGACGGCGTCTGTTACCAGCGCGTTTCGCTGGACGATGTTCTGCCGGGAGAGGAACAACTGCGGCGCATCGAAGCTATAGCTGACCCTTACGCCATGCAGCCACAGACCATTATGGAGGAGCAGGAATCGCGCCGGAAACTGTACGATGGCCTGAAACGGCTGACCCAACGGGAGCAGACCTATCTGCTGTACCGCTATGGCTTTACCGATGGCGAGGAACATCCGCTGATCGGCACGGCGATATACTTTCACCTGACAAAAGGGCGTGCCAAAAAGACCGAGGAACAGGCCATGGATAATTTGTGGCTGGAACTGCCGTGGTGGTTTATCTGAGTGAAAAGAAAAATCGTGATTGTGCTACAAGTTTTCTGGAAATTTATGTGCAGCTATACGATTTTGAGGAATTTTGTAGACGGATGAAACAAAATAGGATTAAATCTAAGTATCTAAGGAACGTTGATTTCACGAAGCTGCTGATTACCGACTGTAGGATTTGAGGAGGATGCCGTTTTATGAAAATTACACGAGATAAAATGTTTTTTTCAAAAGATCTTATTCATACACTGGCATATGTCGGAATGTTCGTGGCGGCAATTATATCGGTTGGAGCGTGTAAGTCTGGTATTTGGGTGGCTGCGATATTAGCATGGATTGTAGCAGGTATAATTATCGGATTGGCGATTATTTCCGACTATAAAAAGGCAGAACTTTTGAAAAATGGAACAAGAATCATCGGAAAGGTTACAGCAACAAAACGAGTACATATAAAATTTCATATGAGTACCTACCACCTTGCCGATGAAGATGTAATCTATCCATATGTGGTACATTATCAGTATAAAGTTAAAGGTGAAACCTATAATGGAAAGTCGCAGTGGTTTTGGTTCAATCCATGTATTCCGAAAGGGGCACCAATAAAAATTCTAGTAGACCCAAAGAATCCGGCCCGAAGTACAGTTCTCAAACCAGAAAGCTAAAGATGGCTTTCAATCGAGGTAAAACAAAAAGTTTATCCTTATAGCGTGTTTATTTAAAAGAAGATTGCGATTGTGCTACAAATTTTCAGGAAGTTTATGTGCATCTATACGATTTTGAAAAATTTTGTGGACAAACGAAATAAATCAGGCTTAAATTTCGTTATCTAAACAAAAAAGCAAGGCGGGAAGGTTTGATGATTTGTAAAAAATGAGGGCATAAAAATAAAGTAGGCGTTTGATATTTCCAGCAATGTGGGCAGTAGTGAAAGAAGGTATAGAAAATGAAGAAAACTTTATATACATTTTTGGTTTGGAATTTTCTGTTGTTTGTAGCTGGTTTAAGTGATATTGTTTTTTATAGAAATCTTACATCGGTAGAAGGTATGACAATAAGCTGGACCCAGCCAGCGCTTGTAAGTATTACTTCATTTTTAATATTGCTTTCAATATATTATGGGATGCACCAGCTCCTTTTCGGGAAAAATTTTTATTTGAAACTGGAAATCAAGCAGGAAGACATAGATAAATTGCGAAATTCAATTTATGATTTTCTGAAAAAAGGCGAAATTGACCCCGAAAAATTGCAGCAACACTTGAAGTGTTTGATAATTGCTGAAGTTGTTTTGTGGGGTGGATTCATCGTTTACTTATTTATATCAAAGGGCTACTAATTTTCAATTCTAATAATGGGGTAAAGTGGTACGAATGAAAAAGATACAGAACTTTTTCTCGACGATTTTGCAAAAGCTGTGGAAAAGTTCGATAACTATCGTTTAGCATTAAAAACTACGGAAGCTTTACGCTGAAAGCTGTAACTTTAAGCAGACCGGAAAGCTTATAATGAGGGTAGAACAGAAATATGACCAACGAAGATACCACTGATTTTGACGAGCACTTCGCTAAAATTTCGTCCTATATTGTGGACACATTGCACGGCGTTCCACTTGAGATGACCGAGGATGAAAAAGAACAATTTCGCATACAGGTTATTTCAAATCAGTATGCAGAACGGTTGCTAAGTGAAGCCGAAAAGACAGAAACGTATAGAGGTTTATCAAAAATTGATATTCTCCATACAGTTTCTATCCCTCAACTGGCTAGAACAATCCCACTTAAAGGTTTGAATCTCAGTTTAGAAAAATACAGAATGCCGGATGGTGTAATAATAGAGGTTGAGAGTTCGTCACATTATTTGGGGTCATTTAGTGAGAAAAATGATTCTTCCACAAATTGGATAGAAAAGATCATGGAGGGTGTCGGTATTCACTAGATGGATTCTCAAGAAGCATAAACAGCCCGCTATTTGCAGAGAATTCTGGAAGAAAATTGAAGAAAGCATCCTTCCGGCAACAGCACCCCGGACGTTTGTGAACTCTCACAACAGAGATCAAGAACCAATCCCTGCTTTGCGCTTACACCGTTTTGGTGACATTTTTTCTCCGTCTTGCTACAATATTGTGGATTTTTTCTATTTGTGCTTTGCTATTATCAACATCTAAAATGGAAACCGTGATGGAGGTGATTCCAATGCAGATAATTTCCTTGAAAACAAATTGAATGCTTTGGCAAACGGTGGCCAGTTCTCCATTTCCTACGACATCACGATTCCGTAATAAAAGCATTAGATAATGGGTATAAAAGCCACGATTCTTTAGAGTCGAAAGAAAAGAATCGTGGCTTTGTACGTTTGAATTATGGAGCAAGCCAAATGAATAAGAAATTGGAATTTTTTAGCAGTATGGCGGTTGCCTTTATAGTTTTGATATTGGTCTTTCTTTGCATTCGTTTTTCAGGTCAGGGAAAATTTGCTACACATGGAGGAACCAATCCGTCTGATGTAAAATGTATTTATACTTCAGTTTGGCCGGATAATGAATACACTAGGCTTATTTGTGAGCCGGAAAGTGGAACGATAGAATATATATTGGATGGTTCTAATGCTGGGTATTATGCAATCTTTTATAATAATATCTCTGAAGAAGAAATACAAAAATATATTGACCAATTGAAAACCTTAGGATACGCTGAAGAGGCATCGGCTTCAGAAAGCGTTTCGACAGGCGTTTTGCTAAGAAAAGATGAAACATGGATAAGCATTGCATACTCAGAGGGAGGATTTGGAATCCGGATTTCAGTAGAAAAATCCTGAATAAAAGAGATGCTGGGGAATCCCGGTTATCCCTATGATGCAGTGGAAAGAAAATGGATTGCTCAATATTGGAGGCTCCAACCACAGCTTCTTTGTTGAAATGTTAATCAGTTAGATACCGCCAGACGGTTTATTTAGAACGAGGTTAAGTTGGAACAGCCGATGCCACACTCGGAACAAACAATAGCGGAGGCCGTACAAGATATGTGCTAGTATGGGAGAAAGATGGCATATCACATACGATCATTGGAAAGATACCGCGTGAAGAGATTCTAAAAATTGCAGAGAGCATTTCCTAACTGGCTGAATTTTTGCCCACACGCTTGTAATTATTTACAAATGTGTGGACACTTTTTCGTTGAAGCGTCCAAAGCTGACAAGATTTTGAACTTTTTTCAAAAAAGCTGTCACAAACGCAGTGTGAGCAACGTTGACTAAGCAAAAGCTCCTGGGGGAGTGTACAAAATGGAGGTTATTCATTAATCAAAATGACGAAAGAAGAAATCATTTCCATGCTATCAAAGGAATTGAACCGTGAATGGACGAATGGAGTCACATGTTTGATGGTGGAAAATTCCGATAGCTATATTCCAGTAATAGTTCATCACAATAAAAATGAACTTATTGTTGAAGTAGGAGAACAAGACAAGAAGATTTACCGCATCGGACGAAATGAGCTAAATAAAACATCTTAGTCATCACCAAAAAAATCATTGAAATCAGTCACAATTTGACGCATAGAATATGAATTCAAACTTGATATGAGGTGATTCCAATGCAGAAAAAATAGAACACATATTTCGAAAATATTGCTACCATCAAACTGTCAAAGAATACAAGTCAAACGGTTCTTTGATTCGTTCTAAAACGGATTACTATCAGGCTATTGGTGGTTAAGTCACTCCGTTTGTAAGGAAAGGGTTGAAAATGGATTTTCTTAAACAAAAAGGGCCATTAGCAAGAGAATTCTGCAACACGTTGATTTACATTATTTCGTTAGTGTCATTAAAGCCTTCAAGCCTTCAGAGGGTGTTGACAGAACTTCAATGGAATGGGATGTGGTTCTTTTCTCTGGCATTTTTCGCTGTCATCTTTATGGAAATGCTGTCCGATTTTTTGCTGGTTACAGATCGCTGCACTGCATGGAAAGCATTAAATGGAAATGTCAGCGAAGCCGAATTTCACAATCTTCAGCAGATTGTCCTATGCGAAAATCAGAAAGTTTCCATTGAGAAGAAACTTGCAAGTACGATACTACTGGTTCTGATGATATGTGCAACTGCTGCATTTGTGTGGTTTACCTTTTTGGTATAAGGTTTTGTTATGAAAGAGATAATTATTATACCACATATTGGAATTGGACAATTAAAATTAGGTATGGCACCAGATGAGCTAGAAAAAACTCTTCTGCAAATGAAGAGACAATGGTCGAATTCTTCTAATGAAGCAATGCAAATGGAACGTTGTGCGGAAACCGATGACCCTAATTTGATAACCGGACGATATATGGATAATGATTCGTTCTTTCTAGTGCAGTATCGGAACGGAAAAGCTACTGAAATCGGCATCCAGAGAGATCTGTCTAAAGTTGCGTCAATAAAACTGTTCGGAATGGACATGTTTAATACAACCGCCGAGTGTATTATTGATAGCTTAATGAAAAAGGACAAAGTTATTTGCAACGAAAAGGACTTGCAACTTGGGACGGAATATATTTTTCCCAAAAGTGGAGTCCGACTCTGGAGAGAGCGAGCATTTCATCCCAAATTGTTGAAAGACCCGTTATACATGGAAGAAATGCAGGCGGTATTAGAAGACGAATACCAGTATCAGTATTTTCAGATGGTCACCATAATAGATTGAACTACTAACTAAGAGCCCTCTATTTGTAACGACTGCAAGTAGAGGGCTGTTGATCTGTTTGGAATATTTCAATTAAAGGTCAATCTTCCAGTCTGCCATGGTCGCAGCCAAGTGAAAGGTAGTGTTCAATCTCACCACTCAGCACAAGCTGGGCGTACTCCAATGGCTTATTGTAGAGCAGCCAGTCCAGTTCTGCCCGCTGTGCCGGGGTGTTGCCGTACTCGTCCTCAATGGCAATGCAGTCGATGGCAACAGCAGAGCCGTCCGCAAACTGGGCTTCCACCCGGTTGGTGTCCATATTGTAGTGGCAAGAAAGCAGTTTGTTCATAGTCGTGTCCTCCATGACTTGATTTTGATGTTCGGCCACTCAAACCAATGCCGTCAAGCCGGTGGGGGATAGAGCGATTTTATTTGTCGGGGAGTAAGTGCACGGTTTCTGCACGGATTTTGCACGGTTTCAAAACGTGCAGAAGGTGCTTTTCGTTACAAAATCCGACAAAGGGTGCAGAAATTACTGGGTGAAAAATCACGTTGTCTTGATTAAAAATAACGATGACTCGAAACTTCCATAAATTGAGACGAACCGGCGGCTTGCTCTCTTAATCAGTGGGCCCAGGGTTCGAGTCCCTGGAGGTGCACCACAACAACAAAATCCGAACTTTTTTCCAATAGGAGAAGGGTTCGGATTTTTTGTATTCTTTGGAAAACAGAACGAATCCCTTGCTTCCATCGAAAAACGTCCTAGACCTTATCATAAGAAAGCACGACAGACCACTGTGAGAGTGCCGTAAGGCAGAAAGGACACGAACATGAAGTACGATGCAAGAGCCTGCCATTTCAACATGGACACCGGCTGCGTGGAGCTGCTGCTCCGGGATGGGAGAAAAATCTCCATCGACTGCACCGGGGTCGAGGATGTGCTGGATGTGACAATGGCGCAGAGGTCGGAGTTAGACTACCTCATCTACAATGATCCATTGGGCTATGCCGATTTGATTTTGAATGGCGATCCGGAGGAGTACTTAAAGAATGTGGCTGGGAGCCATGGGTTAGACGATTAAGAGAAACGCCGTTCCGGGAACAACCGGAACGGCGTTTTAGCGTTACTTTTATTCTTTACTCTGTCCCCGCAGCTCCTGCCGGATGGCACGGAACTGCTCCGGCACATCCGCATCGGTCATAGCACCGGGGACATCTACGGTTCCGGCGGCTTTGGCAGTCTCGTAGAACCAGCACTTATACTCCACCGTTTCCAGCGTGTGCTGCAGCTGCTGGATCTGCTGGGTGAGCACCTCCCGCTGATGCTGGAACATCTCCAGCCGGGTGTCAATGGTGTCGTCCCCCTGCATGGCAAGCTCGATATACTGCCGGATATCCTTGATGGACATTCCGGCTTTTTTCATGCAGCGGATGACCTGCAGCCACTCGAAGTCGTTTTCCCGGAACATCCGAATGCCGCCGGAGGAACGCTCTACAAAGGGAAGCAGCCCCTCTTTGTCGTAGTAGCGCAGAGTGGAGGCAGGTACGCCCAGCTTTTGTGCCATTTCACCCACGGTATAGATCATCTGAAACCTCCGTTTTTTCAAAAAACACTTGACTTAAAGTGCGCTTTAAGTTGTATGATAAACTCAAACTCTATCAACATCATAATGCGGACACGCTCCGCTGTCAAGGAGGTTCTTATGAGCAAGAGGGTATTGATTCTGTCTGGCAGTCCCCGAAAGGGCGGCAACTCTGATATTCTGTGCGATGAATTTCTGCGTGGGGCGCGGGACGCTGGGCACACGGCAGAAAAGATCCGGGTCGCTGAGAAAAAAGTGGCTCCCTGCTCCGGCTGCTACTACTGCAGCGCTCACGGTGGCGCCTGCGTCCACAAGGATGATATGGCGGACATCCTGCAAAAGATGATCGATGCCGATGTCATTGTGCTGGCAAGTCCGGTATATTTCTACGCCATCAGTGCCCAGTTGAAGGCGGTGATCGACCGCACCGTGGCGCGGTGGCTTGAGGTCAAAGACAAGGAATTCTACTACATCACCACCATGGCGGATGAGGAAAAATCTTCTGCGGACACTGCGCTGGCATGTTTCCGGGGCTATGCAGACTGTGTAGAGGGAGCCATGGAAAAAGGCTCTCTTGTGGCAAGTGGCGTTTACGAGCCGGGTGCAGTGCGCAGTACGCCTGCCATGGCACAGGCTTACCAGATGGGAAAAAATGTATAAATGGAGGGAAATTAGATGATTTTACAGGAAACCTACAAACTGGAAAATGGAGTGAAAATCCCCAAACTGGGGCTTGGCACATGGTGCATTGACAACGACAAAGCGGCGCAGGCAGTCCGCACCGCTGTTACGCTGGGATATCGTCTCATTGATACTGCACAGGCCTACAAAAATGAGCAGGGCGTTGGCGAGGGAATCCGTAGCTGTAGCGTTTCCCGTGAGGCGCTGTTTGTCGCAAGCAAGGTGGCCGCAGAACTGAAAACCTATGAAGCAGCAGCCGCCTCCATTGAGGAAACGCTGGAAAAAATGGGGCTGGACTATCTGGACCAGATGATCATCCATGCACCCCAGCCGTGGAACGAATTCAGGGACACCAAACGCTATTTTGCAGAGAACAAAGCTGTCTGGCGTGCGCTGGAGGATGCGCAGGCGGCTGGCAAGGTGCGGGTCATCGGGGTGTCGAATTTTTTGCAGGATGACTTGGAGAACCTGCTGTCCGATTGCCGGATACAGCCTATGGTGAACCAAATTTTGCTCCATATCAGCAACACCGATCATGACCTGCTGAATTTCTGCGGAGAGCAGCACATTCAGGTGGATGCCTATTCGCCCATTGCCCACGGCGAGGCACTCAAGAACCCTGTGATTGCACGGATGGCAAAGAAATACGGCGTATCTGCGGCACAGTTGTGTGTCCGCTATGTTCTTCAGCTTGGCACAGTAGCACTGCCCAAAACGGCAGACCCACAGCACATGGAAGAGAATGCCGCCGTAGATTTTGTCCTCACTCCGGAAGATATGGCTGCGCTCATGCAGATGGAGCACATTGCCGACTACGGAGAATTCAGCTTTTTCCCGGTGTTCAGCGGGAAAAAGCAGGTCTAAGCGTTTACACAGAAAGGCAGGGGTACAACAATGGCAGTAAAACAGACGGCAGGGCGAGATGCTCTGGGCGAATTTGCGCCGAAGTTTGCAGAACTCAACGATGATGTGCTGTTCGGGCAGGTGTGGAACCGGGAGGACAAACTCTCCCTCCGGGACCGCAGCCTTGTGACGGTGGTGGCACTGATGGCACAGGGACTGACGGACTCCTCGTTCCGGTATCACCTGACGGCAGCGAAAAACAACGGTATTACCCGGACTGAGATCGCAGAGATCCTGACCCATGCGGCATTTTATGTGGGTTGGCCCAAGGCGTGGGCGGCTTTCCGCATGGCCAAGGAGGTCTGGGCCGAGGACGCTGTGGAGGATGCCAGAGCACAGCACCAGAGCGAGATGGTGTTCCCCATCGGCGCACCCAACGATGGTTATGCACAATATTTCATCGGAAAAAGCTATCTGGCACCCTTGTCCACCGCACAGGTGAGTATTTGCAACGTCACCTTTGAGCCGGGCTGCCGGAACAACTGGCACATTCACCATGCAGCAAAGGGCGGCGGGCAGATCCTTGTCTGCGTGGCAGGTCGGGGCTACTATCAGGAATGGGGCAAAGCACCGCAGGAGCTGCATCCGGGGGATGTGGTAAATATTCCCCCGGAGGTCAAGCACTGGCATGGTGCTGCACCCGATGGCTGGTTCTCCCATCTGGCGGTGGAAGTGCCCGGCGAGGATACCTCCAACGAATGGTGCGAACCGGTGGCGGAGGAAACCTATAAGACACTGCGGTAATATCTACAAAATGCGCTGACCACAGCCTTGTACAAAACAAAAACAGGGTGCGCCCCTGAATAGGACCCACCCTGAAAAATCCGCATACGATGGCGATAGATACAACAGGGCGTTCCCCGTCGGGAACGCTCTGTTTTTCTTTTGCGGAGCGCTGATGTTCGGAGAAAGCGGTGTCAGCCACACCGGGAAAATGTACACCTATTACAAGTGTGCTGCCGCCAAGAAAAAAGACCCGTGATAAAAAGACCGTGCGGAAACAGCGGCTGGAAGATTTGGCAGAACAGCAGAAAGAGCGGCAAGCTCGTGTTGCAGAGGGACGGCAGGCAAAGCCGGAGATGGATCCCCTGATCGTCTATATACAAAAACTGTTCCGATACCATTTCCTGCAGGGGAGGGTCACTCGTACCGGTAGGGCTGCACCGGGGGCTGGGGCTGTCGGTGTTCTCCGATAAGCTTTTCCATCCAGATCATATCGTACCAGCGCCCGAATTTATAGCCGCAGCTGCGGAAGGTGCCGGCAAGGGAAAAGCCCAGATGTGCGTGGAAGTCGGCACTGTTCCGGTTCAGGTAGGGGTCCTCCTGCCGGGGCACGCCGATGCAGGCGTAGAGGTTCAGGATGCCCATGGTCTTCAGCCGCAGGGCAAGTTCGTGGTACAGCCGACGTCCCAGACCGCATTTCCGGGCGTTGTGGTCCAGATAGATGGTCAGCTCGCACGCCCAGTCGTAGGCGGCACGCCCCACAAAGGGTCCGGCGTAGGCGTAGCCCTCCACCGTGCTGTCCCGCTCAATGACCAGATAGGGGTACCGGAGCATGATGCGGCGCATCCGTGCGGTGAACTCCTCCAGAGTGGGGACGGTACACTCAAAACTGACGGCGGTGTGCTCCACATAATAGGCGTAGATCTCCAGAAGGCGGGGTGCATCTTCCAGAGACGCATTCCGGACGGTAATGTTTGCCATAAAAATACCTCTTTGTTTTGCAGTCAAATGGTTTCTGCCCCGATTATAGCACGCCGGGCAGGGAATGAAAACCAAAAACTGGCAGCTATTTCCAGACGGAAAAGCTCCATCAAAAAACGCCCGCCCTGTGGCTTGGTCAATAAACCACAGGGCGGGCGATTATGTTATGGAGAGATCAGAAAAATGCAGAGCGCTGCTTACAGCTGAGGACCGGCGGAGACCAGTGCCTTGCCGTGCTCGTTGCCCTCGTACTTCTTGAAGTTCTTGATGAAGCGACCAGCCAGGTCCTTTGCCTTCTCATCCCACTGGGAAGCATCGGCGTAGGTGTCCCGAGGATCCAGGATGCCGGTATCCACGCCGTTCAGGACGGTGGGGACTTCCAGATCGAAGTAGGGGATCTTCTTGGTGGGGACATTGTTGATGTCGCCGTTCAGGATAGCGTCGATGATGCCGCGGGTATCCTTGATGGAGATGCGCTTGCCGGTGCCGTTCCAGCCGGTGTTGACCAGATAAGCCTTGGCGCCGCTTGCCTGCATCTTCTTCACCAGTTCCTCAGCGTACTTGGTGGGATGCAGCTCCAGGAATGCCTGACCGAAGCAGGCGGAGAAGGTGGGAGTGGGCTCGGTGATGCCGCGCTCGGTGCCTGCCAGCTTTGCGGTAAAGCCGGACAGGAAGTAGTACTGGGTCTGCTCCGGGGTCAGGATGGAGACCGGGGGCAGAACGCCGAAAGCGTCCGCAGACAGGAAGATCACGTTCTTGGCTGCAGGTGCAGAAGAAACGGGACGAACGATGTTCTGGATGTGGTTGATGGGGTAGGACACACGGGTGTTCTCGGTGACGGACTTGTCAGCGAAGTCGATGTGACCCTCAGCGTCCAGAGTGACGTTCTCCAGCAGAGCGTTGCGCTTGATGGCGTTGTAGATGTCGGGCTCGGAGTCCTTGTCCAGGTTGATGACCTTGGCGTAGCAGCCGCCCTCAAAGTTGAACACGCCGTTGTCGTCCCAGCCGTGCTCGTCGTCGCCGATCAGCAGACGCTTGGGATCGGTGGACAGGGTGGTCTTGCCGGTGCCGGACAGACCAAAGAAGATGGCGGTGTTCTTGCCGCTCAGGTCGGTGTTGGCAGAGCAGTGCATAGCAGCAATGCCCTTCAGAGGCAGGAAGTAGTTCATCATGGAGAACATACCCTTCTTCATCTCGCCGCCGTACCAGGTGTTGACGATGACCTGCTCCTTGCTGGTGATGTTGAACACAACAGCGGTCTCAGAGTTCAGACCCAGCTCCTTGTAGTTCTCCACCTTAGCCTTGGATGCGTTGTAGACAACGAAATCCGGCTCAAAGTTCTCCAGCTCCTCTGCGGTGGGCTTGATGAACATGTTGGTGACGAAGTGTGCCTGCCATGCAACTTCCATGACGAAGCGGATCGCCATACGGGTGTCCTTGTTGGCGCCGCAGAAAGCATCCACCACGTACAGGCGCTTGTTGGACAGCTCCTTCTGAGCAATTGCCTTCACAGCAGCCCATGCTTCCTGAGAAGCGGGGTGGTTGTCGTTCTTATACTCATCGCTGGTCCACCACACGGTGTCCTTGGAGTTCTCGTCCATGACGATGAACTTGTCCTTGGGAGAACGACCGGTGTAAACGCCGGTCATGACGTTTACAGCGCCCAGCTCACTGACCTGACCCTTCTCGAAACCTTCCAGACCGGGCTTGGTCTCTTCCTCGAACAGCTGCTCGTAGGAGGGGTTATACACGATCTCGGTCGTGCCGGTAATGCCATACTTGGTAAGATCCAACTTTGCCATATTTGCGTACCTCTACTTTCGTTTGATCCGTACATTCCAACAGCGCCTTTTATGGTACGGGCACTGTACCGTGGGTTTTGCAGTATGTATATGCAAATTCCCCTGTTTATCATTATACATAAAAAATTAACGAAAGCAATAAACGAATGATGCTGTTTTCAAAAAAGAAACAAATTTCATAAAGAATCTTTACCGCTTTGAGAAAATTCAGGAAGCTGCAGCCGGAAAAAAGTACGAAAAATAAGGCGGAATGCAAGGAGAACTGCGTTTTGATAAAATTTTGACAAACCGGAATGCAAGGTGGGACCCTGCCCAAAAGCGGGGCGGGGACAAGGACAGGCAGCCTTCCGGCGCAGGGCGGAAAAGGCGGTGCGGAGGGAGTGTGTCGACGCAGAGTACCCCACGGTGCTGCGCTGCTTTTGCGCCTGTATGCAATTTTTGAGGCAGCGGAAACGTTTTGGTGGTAAAGAGACTTTACTTATGCTATACTTATCTTGTATAGAAATACTTTTCCGTCCGTCCACCCGGAGGGCGCAACATAAGGAAAATTGCCATGAAAACCATCTACATCCTGCTCACCCGTTCGGGGACCCTGCTGTCCAATCTGGTCTATACCTTTACCGGGGCAAACTATACCCATGCCTCCATTGCCTTCGACGAGGACCTGAGCTGCCTGTACAGTTCCACTCGGAAAAACGGCTACACCATGTTCCCGGCAGGTCCCAGCCGGGAATACCTGAACCGGGGTGTTTTCAAGCTGAGGGGGGATGCCCCCTGCGCCCTGTATGCCCTGAAGGTGTCCGAGGAGGCATATTGCCGTGCCAAGCGTCGCGCCGACCATATGATGGCACATGGCAGGCTGTACCGATTCAATACCCTGGGGCTGATCCTCTGCGGGCTGCATATCCGCTGGAACCGCCGCCGGCACTATTTTTGCTCTCAGTTCGTCAGCGAGGTGCTGGAAAAGAGCGGTTCCATGGAACTGCCCAAGCACAGCACCCTGATGCACCCCAATGACTATACCCGGCTGGAAGGGCTGGAGTGCCTGTATCAGGGACAGCTGAACGAGCTGCCCCAGCGCCAGAAAATGGATCTGGGACAGGAGGAAACGGTGGTCAGCGTCTATCTGGGACTGATGCTGGGCTTTGCCAAAGACCGGGTCCGCAGATTTTTTTAAAAAACCTGTATTTTTGTGTTGACAAAGTCCGACTCCTGTGATAAAATAGCCAAGTCGGGAACGAACACCCGATGCAAAATGGACGTATGGCCCGTTGGTCAAGCGGTTAAGACAGAGGCCTCTCACGCCTTTAACATCGGTTCGATTCCGGTACGGGTCACCATTTTATAGTAGTAAAACGGCTGTTCAGCCGTTTTATATAGATGCCTCTTTAGCTCAGTCGGTTAGAGCACCTGACTGTTAATCAGGGTGTCGCCTGTTCGAGTCAGGCAAGAGGCGCCAGTAAAGCGATGGAAATGTTTCCATCGCTTTTTTCTTTTTCCGTCCGGCGCTTGTTGACAGAAAATGCAGGGCAGGCTATACTTAACACTATAATAAAAGTACGGAAAAGCCTCCTGCCGTCGGGAACAGCGCAAACAGACGGAGGGAGTTTCCTGTCAAAAGGAGAACATCATGAAAAAAATTATTCTGACGGGTGACCGTCCCACCGGACGGCTCCACGTGGGTCACTATGTCGGTTCCCTGAAGGAGCGGGTACGCCTGCAGAACACCGGCGAATACGATGAGATCTACATCATGATCGCCGATGCTCAGGCGCTTACCGATAACGCCGATAATCCGGAGAAGGTGCGCCAGAACATCCTGCAGGTGGCGCTGGACTATCTGGCATGCGGTCTGGACCCGGAGAAGTGCCATATCTTCATCCAGTCCATGGTGCCTCAGCTTACTGAGCTGAGCTTTTACTACCAGAATCTGGTCACCGTGAGCCGCCTGCAGCGGAACCCCACCGTCAAGACGGAGATCCAGATGCGGAACTTTGAGACCAGCATCCCCGTGGGCTTTTTCTGCTATCCCATCAGCCAGGCTGCGGACATCACCGCCTTCAGGGCGACCACTGTCCCTGCCGGTGAGGACCAGAAGCCCATGATCGAGCAGTGCTGCGAGATCGTTCACAAGTTCAACTCGGTCTACGGTGAGACTCTGGTGGAGCCGGAGATCGTACTGCCCCAGAACGCCGCCTGCCTGCGTCTGCCGGGCATCGACGGCAAGGCAAAGATGAGCAAGAGCCTTGGCAACTGCATCTACCTGTCCGAGGAACCGGAGGACATCAAGAAGAAGGTCATGTCCATGTACACCGACCCCAACCACCTGCGGGTCCAGGACCCCGGCAAGGTGGAGGGCAACCCGGTGTTCATCTATCTGGACGCCTTCTGCCGCCCGGAGTACTTTGCAGAGTTCCTGCCGGAGTACCAGAACCTGGACGAGCTGAAGGCACACTATCAGCGTGGTGGTCTGGGCGATGTGAAGGTAAAGAAGTTCCTGAACAGCGTCATGCAGGCAGAGCTGGAACCCATCCGCACCCGCCGCAAAGAGTGGGAGCAGCGCCTGCCGGAGGTGGTGGAGATCCTCAAGGCAGGCAGCGCCTATGCGGAGCAGACCGCCGCTGCCACCCTCGCCGATGTCCGCAAGTCCATGCGCATCGACTATTTTGATAACGATAACCTGCTGAAGTAAAGCAGACCCGGAGCCTTTCCCCTGTGGAAAGGCTCTTGTTGTAAAACAGGGAAAAGAGCGTTTTTACAGGAGGCTTTTTGTGGCAAAGACTGTATGGATCACCGGCGCAAGCTCCGGCATCGGGCGGGAGTTTGCCCGCCGTTACGGGGCGATGGGCTGCCGCCTTATCCTCACCGCCCGGCGGGTGGACCGGCTGGAGGCACTTGCCGCCGAACTGGATACGGACTGCCGCATCCTGCCGGCGGACCTGACGCAGGAGGCGGAATGCCGCCGGCTGTGCCGGGAGCTGGAAGGGGAAAAGATCGACGTTTTTATCAACAACGCCGGTCTGGGGGTCTGCGGCAGCTTTCTGGACACCGACCCCGCCCGGGAGGAAGAGATGGTGCAGGTCAACGTCTGCGCCATGGCACGGCTGTTCCGGTATATGCTGCGGCAGATGCAGGCGGCAGGCGGCGGCACCATCCTCAATGTGGCGTCCTCGGCAGGGCTGCTGCCCGGGGGACCATACATGGCGGGCTACTACGCCAGCAAGGCGTATATGGTGAGCCTGACCCGGGGGGTGGCGGAGGAGCTGCGGCAGCAGCACAGCCCGGTCTATGTCTGCGCCCTCTGCCCGGGACCGGTGGATACGGAGTTCAACGACCGCGCCGGCGTGGCGTTTGCCCTGAAGGGCATCACCCCCCGGCTCTGTGTGGAGGAGGCGCTGCGGGGGATGCGGCGGCGCAGGACCATCATCGTGCCCTCGGCGCTGATGCGGGCGTGCACGGCGGCGCAGCGGCTGGTGCCGGTGCCGCTGCTGCTGCCCATCGTGGCACGGCAGCAGAAAAAGAAGCTGGGCTGAGGGGACTTGGCAACAAGCCCAAAAATCTCGGCAGGAATTGTGCGTACCGCCGATGTTTTGAAACGTGTATACAAGCCAAAAACGAATCTTTGCGATTTTGCGAGATATTTCACGAAAAAAATTCTGTGAAAAATAAAAATACAGCAAAAATGCGAAAGAAAATGCCTTGACAGAGCGTCAAAAGAATGCTACCCTGTATACAAGAGGGATGCGGGAGGCGGCAGTGCGGCTTCCGGGCATTCCAGAAGGCAGAGCGGGGCACACCCGCAAGGAGATACATTCTGACAGGAGGACTCTATTATGGCACAGTGCACTCCCAAATCTTTTGATCTGACCGGCAAGGTGGCGCTGATCACCGGCGCATCTTACGGTATCGGTATGGCAATTGCAAAGGCCATGGCAGCCAACGGCGCAACCATCGTCTTCAACGACATCAAGCAGGAGCTGGTGGACAAGGGCATTGCTTCCTACGAGGAGGCAGGCATCAAGGCACACGGCTACGTCTGCGACGTCACCGACGAGGATGCCGTCAACGCCCTGGTGGCAAAGATCACCGAGGAAGTCGGTCACATCAACATTCTGGTGAACAACGCCGGTATCATCAAGCGCATCCCCATGGTGGAGATGAGTGCAGCTCAGTTCCGTCAGGTCATCGACGTGGACCTGAACGCTCCCTTCATCGTGGCAAAGGCTGTCATCCCCGACATGATCGCACAGGGCGGCGGCAAGATCATCAACATCTGCTCCATGATGAGCGAGCTGGGTCGTGAGACCGTCTCCGCTTACGCCGCTGCAAAGGGCGGTCTGAAGATGCTGACCAAGAACATCGCTTCCGAGTACGGCGCATACAACATCCAGTGCAACGGCATCGGACCCGGCTACATCGCTACTCCCCAGACTGCACCTCTGCGTGAGATCCAGCCCGATGGCAGCCGTCATCCCTTTGATCAGTTCATCGTCGCCAAGACCCCCGCAGGTCGCTGGGGCGAGGCAGAGGATCTGGGCGGACCCGCAGTCTTCCTGGCATCCGAGGCTTCCGACTTTGTCAATGGTCTGATCCTGTACGTTGATGGCGGCATCCTTGCCTACATCGGCAAGCAGCCCCAGTAATCAACGGTAGTTTTGCAGTTCTGAGCGCAGCGGCATACCGGGCGGTGAAGGTCCGGTCTGCCGCCGCGTTTTTGCGTTTCAACCGGAAGGAATGTGCCTATGGAAAAACAGCATCAGGATGCAGCTTGGGTCCCCCATGAGGAGATCCAGCCGGAGGTCTGCGGCAAGGGCGTGCAGCGCCGGGTGCTTGCCTACAGCAAGGACGCCATGTGCGTGGAGAACACCTTTGAGACCGGCGGTGTGGGTGCCATGCACTGCCACCCCCACACCCAGATCACCTACATCGTTTCTGGGCGGTATCGGTTTACCATCGGGGACGAGACCCGGGAGGTGGGTCCCGGCGACACCCTGCTGAAACAGGGCGGCGTGATGCACGGCTGCCTTTGTCTGGAAGGCGGGGTCATGCTGGACTTTTTCACCCCCATGCGGGAAGACTTTGTATAACCGGATAAAACTGCCCGCCAGGGCAGCGGAATAAGAAGGAGAATGGACTTATGAAGATCGCACTCATCAACGAAAACAGCCAGGCCGCCAAGAACGGCATCATCGAAGCCGCTCTGAAAAAGGTAGTGGAGCCTATGGGTCATCAGGTGGTCAACTACGGCATGTACGCCGCCGATGACGCTGCACAGCTCACCTATGTGCAGTGCGGCATCCTTGCTGCCATCCTTCTGAACAGCGGTGCTGCCGACTATGTCATCACCGGCTGCGGCACCGGCGAGGGTGCCATGCTGGCACTGAACAGCTTCCCCGGCGTGATCTGCGGTCACGTGGAGGATCCTGTGGACGCCTACACCTTTGCCCACGTCAACGACGGCAACGCAGTGGCAATGCCCTTTGCCAAGGGCTTTGGCTGGGGCGGTGAGCTGAATCTGGAGTACTGCTTTGAGAAGCTCTTTGGCTTTGGTCACGGTCAGGGCTACCCCAAGGAGCGTGTGGAGCCGGAGCAGCGGAACAAGAAGATCCTGGACGGCGTCCGCGCTGCCACCTTTAAGCCCCTCATCGAGTGCCTGAAGAGCATCGATCAGGACCTGCTGAAGGGTGCTGTTGCCGGCGCAAAGTTCAGCGAGCTGTTCTTCGCTTCCTGCAAGGACGAAGAGCTTGCCGCTTACGTCAAGACCCTGCTGTAAGGCGGAAACGAGGACACCATGCAGGGACTGTATCAGTTCAATCAGGTGGTCTCCCATCTGCTGGAGGGCTTTCTGGAAACAGCGGTGCCCATGATCGCAGGGCTTGCCGAGGTGGTGGGTCTGTTCATCATCATCACCAGTCTTGCCAAGGCGACCTACCACTATGTGCGTGCCACCTTTTTTAACGACCATCATGATTTCCACTACGAGATGACCAGCGGTCTGACCACCGCACTGGAATTTCTGATGTCTGCAGAGATCGCCAAGACCTTCCTGCTGCAGAATCTGGATTCTGTGGTGCCTCTGGCGGCTACCTTTGCGCTGCGTGCCATGATGAGCCTGCTGCTGCACTGGGAAATGGCGGGCGGACATCGCCCGGCAAACGCCAGGGACAAGACCGGGGCGGAGCAGCCGGAGGGCGAAGACAAGGAGTGAGGGTGAAACTTTTGCCAAAGTTTTGCCCGGCAGGTTTTTGTTTCGTTGTGAAAAACGTAAAACCTTGAGATGAACTCTTGACACTTTTCCACAAACAGTCTATACTCGTGCCATCGAAAGCAAAGGCGCTGACGGATGAAGATCCGTCGGCGCCTTTTGTGTTTTCGGGGATATTGTCTTCGGGAAAAAATAGAGGGTTTTCTGAGGATAAAACTGCGTTCCTGTGCGGGAAACCGGACAGGTGCGCTGGGTACGCGCCGCAGCATCTGGCAGCTTGCGGCAACAAATTCGTGGGGAGGTATGGAAGTTATGTTCAACTCCGTCAACACCTGTTGGACGCTCGTGGGAGCGTTTCTGGTCTACTTCATGCAGGCGGGCTTTGCCTTGTGCGAAGCCGGCTTCACCCGTGCCAAGAACACCGGCAATATTCTGATGAAGAATATGATGGATTTCTGCATCGGCACACCCTGCTACTGGCTCATCGGCTTCGGCTTGATGTTCGGCGGCACCGGCGCCCTGATCGGCGGCTTTGACCCCTTCATTCAGGGCGATTACTCCCACCTGGGGCTGGATATTCCCCTGTGGGTCTACATCGTGTTCCAGACCGTGTTCTGTGCCACCGCCGCCACCATCGTGTCCGGCTCCATGGCAGAGCGCACCAACTTCAAGGCGTACTGCGTGTACTCCGCAGCCATCTCTCTGCTGGTGTACCCCATCTGCGGGCACTGGATGTGGGGCGGCGGCTGGCTGCAGACCATGGGCTTCCATGATTTTGCAGGTTCTGCAGCGGTCCACAATGTAGGCGGCGTCATTGCCCTGCTGGGCGCATGGATGCTGGGTCCCCGTATCGGCAAGTACGACAAAGAGGGCAAGCCCCACGCCATCCCCGGTCACAACCTGACCGCCGGTGCTCTGGGCGTGTTCATCCTCTGGTTCTGCTGGTTCGGTTTCAACGGCGGCTCTTCCCTGAGCCTGTCCACCGATGAGACCATGACCCTGACCGGTCTGGTCTGCTTCAACACCAACCTTGCTGCTGCGGTTGCCACCTGCGTTACCATGATCTTTACCTGGAAGCGCTACGGCAAGCCCGATGTGTCCATGACCCTCAACGGTTCTCTGGCAGGTCTGGTCGCCATCACCGCAGGCTGCGACACCGTCAGCCCCTTCGGTGCATTCTTCATCGGTTTTGTTGCCGGCATCCTGGTGGTGCTCAGCGTGGAATTCTTTGACTGCATCGCCAAGGTGGATGACCCTGTGGGTGCTGTTTCGGTCCACTTTGCCAACGGCGTCTGGGGCACCATTGCAGTAGGTCTGTTCTCTACCGGCTCCAACACGGAGCACGCCGGTCTGTTCTACGGCGGCGGTCTGACCCAGCTGGGCACCCAGCTGCTGGGTCTGGTCACCGTGGACGTCTACGTGGTGGTGGTGATGTTCATCATCTTTAAGATCATCGACAAGACCATCGGTCTGCGGGTCCCTGCAGAGGTGGAGATCGACGGTCTGGACATCCACGAGCACGGTCTTGCCTCCGCTTATGCAGGCTTCTCCATCTCGGATGCCAACTCCGCCGCCATGGTCCCCAACGAGAACACCGACCTTGGTGAGGACGATGCCTCCAAGGCGTCTGCAAAGCAGATGGATGCTGCCGTGCCGGTGGTGCGGGAGCCTTCTCCGGTGATCCACGATGGCGTCTACGACACCGGTATGCACAAGGTGTCCATCATCGCCAAGCTTTCCAAGTTCGATCAGCTCAAGACCGCCCTCAACGATCTGGGCGTCACCGGTATGACCGTGACCCAGGTCATGGGCTGCGGCATCCAGAAGGGTACCTCCGAGAAGTACCGCGGCGTGCCGGTGGATTCCACCCTGCTGCCCAAGATCAAGGTGGAGGTCATCGTTTCCCGCATCAGCGTGGATTCGGTGGTGGAAGCTGCCAAGAAGGCACTGTACACCGGTCATATCGGCGATGGCAAGATCTTTGTCTACAACGTGACCCGTGTGGTAAAGATCCGCACCGGCGAAGAAGATTTTGCCGCTCTGAAGGATGTGGAATGATCCATCTTCGTTATCCCGTCCGTTGACGTGATAAAATATCTTTTTGCGTTGTTCTCCTTTTTCCTTTTCCTTTTTTCTGACCAATTATGACCCGGAAAACCACCCCGCTTCTGCGCACAAAGAAGCGGGGTGGTTTTCGGTTTGGCGTGGTTTCTGCCATGTTGATCTTACATGATTCTTTAAGCGTTTTTTGGTTGACATTGCCGGAAGCTTGTGCTATTTTATAGCGCGTGTTTTGCAGGCAGTGCGCCTGCAGAAAGCATTTCGGAGCTTTTTTACAGGAGAATTTTGAGATGAAGGACTTTGTTCAGCATTATAAGGGGTCCGTGCTGGTCTCGCTGCAGGCGCTGTGGCGGTGGACGCTGCTGGCGGTGTGCACCGGCGTGGTATGCGGCGCACTGGGCACGGCGTTCCATCTGGCGGTGGAGATCGTTACGGAGTGGCGTGCCCAGCAGTTCTGGCTGCTGTGGCTGCTGCCGGTGGCAGGCGTGATCATCGTGGCGCTGTATAAGCTGCTGGGCTGTCAGGGCATGGGCACCAACGATGTGCTGCGTGCGGTGCAGGACGGCACCGCCGTGACGCCGTGGCTGGTGCCGGCGATCTTTTTTGGCACGGTGCTGACCCACCTGTGCGGCGGCTCCGCCGGACGGGAGGGCGCAGCGCTGCAGATGGGCGGCAGCATCGGCTGGAACATCGGCAGGGTGCTGCGGTTCAACAACCACGACTGCCGCACCGCCACGGTCTGCGGCATGGCAGCGTTCTTTTCCGCCCTGTTCGGCACCCCGCTGGCGGCGACCCTGTTTGCCATGATGGTGGTGGACGCCGGCATGATGCTGACGGTGGCGTTCGTGCCGGGGTTCCTGGCAGCCCTCATCGCCTACGGCATCTCGCTGGCAGCAGGGGTGGAACCCACCCGCTTCGTCATAACTGCCCCGGAACTGGGTGTGGCAGCGGTGATACGCACCGCCGTGCTTGCCATGGCATGTGCGGTGGTGGCAGTGGTGTTCTGCCGGGTGCTGCACTTTTTTGAGCACCGGGTCCCGCAGCTGCTGCCCAACCTCTGGCTCCGTGCCGCCGTGGGCGGCGTGGCGGTGGTGGCGCTTTCCTACCTGATGGGGGTGGGGCGCTACAACGGTGCCGGCATGGGAGTCATCCGGGATGCGGTGGTCCTGGGCAGGGCGCTGCCCTGGGACTTTGTCTGCAAGATGCTCCTTACCGCCCTGACCCTCAGCGTAGGCTTTAAAGGCGGCGAGGTGGTGCCCAGCTTTTACATCGGTGCCACCTTTGGCTGCGTGGCAGGTCCGCTGCTGGGTCTGCCCGCAGGCTTTTCTGCAGCGGTGGGCATGGTGTGCGTATTCTGTGGTGCCACCAATACGCTGGTGGCATCCATCCTGCTGGCGGTGGAGATGTTCAACGGCGAGGGCATGGAGCTGATGGCGCTGGCGTGCGGGCTGAGCTATATGTTCTCGGGCTACCACAGCCTGTACAGCAGTCAGGGCTTCCGTGCCAGCAAGCTGTTCTCGGAATTTCTGCAGCCAAGCAGGGACTGAGGAAATTTCACCGCCCTATCCCTTGATTTTTTCGTCACAGCGTGCTACACTAAGCCTAGTTTCATCCTGTAAAAACGATGATGCGGACAAACTGGAGTCCCGTTCTCCGTGACCAAGAGAGGGCTGCCCCGTACCGGGTGCTGCAAGCAGCCTGTCATGTGCCGGACCCCTACCACCGCAGAGTGCAGAGGAGAACCTCTGCCGGGTGCGCCCGTTACAGCACAGCGAGTGGCGTGCCGAGGCACGCAATTCGGGTGGAACCGTGGAACGCTTCTGGAACCTTCAGGCGCTTCATCCCGTTATGTGTGCGGGATGGAGCGCTTTTTTCGTATCAGTTTTACAGTCAAAGGAGAATGTACCATGAAGATCATCTACAAGGACGGTCATGTGGACGAGTGCCCGCAGGACCAGGAACTCCACGTTATCCGTCATACCGCAGCCCATGTGATGGCACAGGCGATCAAGCGCCTGTACCCGGAGGCAGACTTTGCCTTTGGTCCCGCCACCGAGAACGGCTTCTACTACGATGTGGATCTGGGAGACACCAAGCTCAGCGATGAGGATCTGGCAAACATCGAAAAAGAGATGCGCAAGATCGTCAAGGAGAATCTGCCCATCAAGCCCTTTGTGCTGCCCCGTGCCGAGGCTGAGAAGCTGATGGAGGAGCGTCAGGAGCACTACAAGGTCGAGCACATGGCAGATCTTGCCGACGAGACCGAGTTCAGCTTCTTCCAGCAGGGCGAGTATGTGGATATGTGCATCGGACCTCACCTGACCTACACCAAGGCGCTGAAGGCATTCAAGATCACCCAGCAGTCCGGCGCTTACTGGAAGAACGACAAGGAAAACAAGATGCTGACCCGTATCAACGGCGTGGCATTCCGCAATCAGGAAGAGCTGGACGCATGGGAAAAGGAGCAGCAGGAGGCACGGGAGCGTGACCACCGTAAGATCGGCAAGGAGATGGGTCTGTTCATGACCGACGACCTGGTGGGTCGTGGTCTGCCCATGTTCCTGCCTGCCGGCTACACCGTATGGCAGGAGCTGGAGAACTACATCAAGGAGAAGGAGCGCAAGCGGGGCTACCTCCACGTTATGACCCCCTGCGTGGGCACCGTGAACCTGTACAAGACCTCCGGTCACTGGGATCACTACCGGGAGAACATGTTCCCCGCCATGGAGATGGAGGGCGAGAGCTATGTACTGCGTCCCATGAACTGCCCCCATCACATGATGATCTACGCAAACCGTCCCCACTCCTACCGTGACCTGCCCATGCGCATCGGTGAGATCGCCCACGACTTCCGCTACGAGTCCTCCGGCACCCTGAAGGGCATCGAGCGTGGTCGTCACTTCTGCCAGAACGACGCCCACCTGTTCTGCACCCCGGAGCAGATCAAGAGCGAGGTTGCCGATGTGTGCAACCTGATCTTTGAGGTGTACAAGGACTTCAACATCACCGATTACCGCTGCGTGCTGAGCCTCCGTGACCCCGCCGACAAGAAGAAGTACCACGACGATGACGCCATGTGGAACCATGCAGAGAGCGCCCTCCGTGAGGTGCTCACCGAGCTGGGCATCCACTTTACCGAGGAGATCGGCGAGGCTGCCTTCTACGGTCCCAAGCTGGACGTGAACGTAAAGCCCGCCGTGGGTGCCGAGTACACCCTGTCCACCTGCCAGCTGGACTTCTGCCTGCCCGCAAAGTTCCACCTGACCTACGTGGACAAGGACGGCTCCGAAAAAACCCCCGTGGTGCTGCACCGTGCTATCCTTGGCTCTCTGGACCGCTTCATGGCATACCTGATCGAAGAGACCAAGGGCAAGTTCCCCACCTGGCTGGCTCCCACTCAGGTAAAGGTGCTGCCGGTGTCCGAAAAGACTCTGGAGTACGCCCAGGGCATCACCGAGAAGCTGGCAGATGCCGGTGTCCGTGTGGTGCTGGACGATGACAACCAGAAGATCGGCTACAAGATCCGTGCCGCACAGCAGGTAGACCGTGTGCCCTACATGCTGGTGCTGGGTGCCAAGGAAGCAGAGGCAGGCAACATCTCGGTCCGTGACCGCAAGGGCGAGACCAGCGAGATGAGCCTGGAGGACTTCATCGCCAAGGTGACTGCCGAGATCCGGGACCGCAGCCTGTGATCCGGAGCACCCATTGAATACCATCCAATAAACGCAAAAAGCAAGCCCGCCGTTCCACTCCGGAACAGCGGGCTTGCTGGTTTAAAGGAGAAAATGAGGAGAAAAATTACTTGGTCTCTTTTGCGGCGCTCTTGATGGCAAGTGCCTTGGCAGGCTTCATCAGCAGCACGCAGACGCCGTTGAAGATCACGGAACCCACGATGAAGGTGATGAAGAACTGGGGCAGGTGGGTGGCAAGGGCGGTGGTGTCGATGCACGCCACGGTCAGGTAGGCAAAGCCCACGTTGTTCAGCACCTTGGGTGCGTAGGGGTGCAGGATGATGAGGATGAACAGCACCACGGCGAGGGGCAGCAGGAAGCCGAAGAAGCTGCCCAGAACGGGGGTCAGAGCGGTGATGGAGAGCAGAGCGAGGACGGTGAGCACCAGACCCACCAGACCGCCCAGCTCCACGGTCCAGAACCGGTCCTTAACGTCACCCTCCAGAGTGAACATCATGATGTTGCTCAGGAAGATCAGCCAGCTGTACTCCATCCCGGTGAGGTGGATGATGGAATTGGCGATCAGGATCCAGACCAGCAGCATCAGGCGGAAGTACAGCAGGAAACGCTTGGTTACAGCTTCGTTCATAACGGAGAACTCCTTCTTGTTTACATAAGTCTTTTGATTACGGCAAGTAATGCAAAACGGGGCAAAAATCCACAGTTTGGCAATTTTTACTTGCCATATGTCTGCTTCAGTATACAATACTTTCCAGTAAAAGACAATAGTTGTGCAAGATTTAATTTACAAAATGCGCAATTTAAAATTGCGCAATAACCCTAAAGAGGAAAACAGGGATATGCTTGCCGCAGGGGTCCGGGGGGAGTATAATAAAAAGAAGAGACGCCGCACGGCAGTGCGGACCGGGAAGAATGACAGGAACAACAGGAGGAAAACAACATGAACAAACCGGTACTGGTGGTCATGGCAGCAGGCATGGGCAGCCGTTACGGCGGAATGAAGCAGATCGATCCGGTGGGACCCAACGGGCAGGTCATCATTGACTACTCTCTGTATGACGCCCGCCGGGCAGGCTTTGAAACGGTGGTCTTTGTCATCAAGCACGAGATCGAGGACGCCTTTAAACAAGCCATCGGCGACCGGGTATCCCGGGTCATGGAGGTAAAATACGCCTTCCAGCAGCTGGACGAGCTGCCGGCAGGCTACACCATCCCCGAGGGACGGGTAAAGCCCTGGGGCACCTGCCACGCCGTTCTGGCAGCAAAGGACCTCATCGACGGTCCCTTTGCGGTCATCAATGCAGATGACTACTACGGTCCCGAAGCGTTCCGGGTGATGTACGACTACCTGTCCACCCACGCCGATGGGGAGTTCTACGATTACTGTATGGTGAGCTACCTGCTGCGGAATACCGTGTCCGAAAATGGCAGCGTGGCACGGGGCGTCTGTGTCACCAATGAGGACGGCACCCTCCGGAGCGTCACCGAGCGCACCCGCATCGAGACCTATGAGGGCGGGGTGCACTTTACCGAGGATGGCGGCGAGAGCTGGACCGACCTGCCCGGGGATACCCCGGTGAGCATGAACCTGTGGGGCTTTGGCAAGAGCTTCCTCGCAGAGGCGGAGCGCCGCTTTGCCGGCTGGCTGGACCAGAATCTCCCGGCAAACCCCCTCAAGTGCGAGTACTTCCTGCCGCTGGTGGTCACCGAGCTCATCGAAGAGGGCAAGGCAAAAATTAAGGTGCTGCAGAGCACCGATAAATGGTACGGCGTCACCTACCGGGAGGATAAGCCTCTGGTGGTGGATGCCATTGCCCGCAAGACCGCTGCAGGGGAATACCCGGAGGATCTCTGGGCGGAATAAGCGTCAAACAACAAAACTCCCGTTCCACACCGGAACGGGAGTTTTGCTTTTATAACGTCAATGTGTTTTATTTATCCTTTTTTTTGGGGGGGGGGGTAAGGGCGGCGTCCTTGTCGGCAAAGATCCAGATGGTCTCGTTGACGTGGATGCCGTTGCTGGAATAGGGGGTCACCTTGACATGGAGGCGGGAGCCGTCGGTCCTGGCGTAATCCAGCTCCACAATGTCGCCGTTCAGGACCCGGCTGCGGAGCCTGTCGTAGTCAAAAAGGAGGCTGAAGGCATCCCAGTCGGCGGGCACCACCATGGAATCCCGGTAGGCGGCACCGGCGGTGCGGAAGGAGCCGCCAAAGTCCTCCAGTACCTTGCGGAAATAGTCCGGCATGATGATGGGACGCACCGTATCCTCCACCAGGTCCACCACATAGACCCCGATGTATTTGGGGGCGAGCACCCGGAGGAAGTGCTCTGCATCCTGCTTTTCCTGCAGGGTCTTTTCCAGCTTTTCGTTGAGCCCTTCCAGATGGCGCTGCTTGCCGTTGCGGTCATAGAAATTCTGCTTGTCCTGCCGCATTGCCGCCTCGGCACGCTTTACTGCATCGTCCAGCCGGCGCAGGTTGGTGGTGCTCTGGATGCCCACCGAGATCTCACAGTCCTTTTCCCGCAGGAAGCTGCGCATCCGGTCCACAGAGGTCCAGATGTCGTAGGGGGGAACATCGGGGGTCAGGATCACAAATTCGTCGCCCCCAAGGCGGTAGATATGGCTACCGGCAAAGAACTTCCGTGCCGCATTGGCAATGGTGCACAGCAGGGTGTCGCCGCTGTGGTGCCCCAGATGGTCGTTCACATCGTGGAGCCCCACCACATCCATGTAGGTGCACACCACGTTTCCGTTTTCGGAGTAGGGCAGCTCCCGCAGGTCCGATTCGTACCGGCTGCGGTTGTACAGCCCGGTGAGGGTATCGTGGCTGTAGGAGAAATCCAGCTCCTCCGTGAGCTGGTCGGTCTGGGGATCCTCCCGCATCAGCACCGTTGCCCAGGGGTTCTGGGCGCAGCAGCCCCGGCAGGGCAGGATCTCCATGGTGATCCAGATAAACCGGTCCAGCAGCTGCTTGCGGAAGCGGCAGAACTCCGGCTTCTGGGAGTGGAACAGGACATCCCGCAGCATTTCCAGATCGGTCTGCTCCCGGAACAGCTCTGCATCCTCCGGGTGCACTTCTGCCTCCGTCACCAGACGGTCACAGAAGGCGGCAAAATCCTCCTCTTGCTCCAGCTCTGCCCCGGGCAGACGGGGATCCCGCTTGATCACCTGATATCCCCCGGTGGAAAGGTTCAGCAGTGCCAGTTCCAGCACGTTGTCTGCCAGGTTCTGGTAGGTCTGCAGGGCAAGGGCAGCTTTGCCCTTGTCGGTGCCTGCGGTGCGGCGGTCCCGGCGCAGCAGGTCCCGGCGCATATCCCAGTACTCCTCGTTGCCCGGGTGGGAAAGTAGCTCCTCGGCGGTGTCCACCGGCATGGGTTTAAAGAAGTAATAGCCCTGCGAATACAGGCAGTTTGCCGCCTGCAGCATGGACGCCTGCTCCGGGGTCTCCACACCCTCGGCAATGATGGGTAGGTTCAGCCGGTGCGCCATGTTCACCACCGACTCCACGATCTGCACGCCCTTGCTCTGGTTTTGCTGGTTCATGTCGATGAGCTTCATGTCCAGCTTGATGGCGTCCACGTTGGTGTCCTTGAGCATATTCAGGGAGGAATAGCCGCTGCCAAAATCGTCCATCATCACCGAAAAACCCTTGCGGTGCAAGCCCTGAATGGCGTTCTCCACCACGGCGGAATTTTCTGCCACCATGGTCTCGGTGATCTCTGCCAGCAGCAGTTTGGGCTGCAGCTGGTACTTTTCCACCAGATCCGAGAAGATCTGGGGCACGTCCATGCTGACGATGTCCACCACCGACACATTCACCGATACCGGCACCAGATTGCTGCCGTTGTCCTGCCATTTTTTCAGGGTCTGACAGACGGATTCCCAGATATACCGGTCCAGCTGGGTCACAAGACCGGTGCTTTCCAGCAGCGGCATGAACTCCCCGGGAGGCACGCAGCCCCGGACGGGATGGTTCCATCGCACCAGCGCCTCCATGCCCACGATGGCACGGGTGACCGTGTTGCACTTGGGCTGCAGGAAGAAGGTGAACTCGTGGTGATCCAAAGCACGTTCCAGCTCCCGCAGCAGCTGCTGGGTCTTCAGCTGGTCCAGCATGGCAGGCACGAACCGGCGGACGGAGCCGGAGGCAGAGGGGTCCATACCGGCGATCTGAGCATAGCGGCACAGGGTCTGGACATCCGCCTCCGGGTGCTCGGAGACCGGGCACAGACCAAAGGAAAGAAAGAAGGCAAGGTCCTGCTCCTCCGGGTCCATGCAGGTCTGCACGGCGGCAATGATATCCTGCTGACGCTGACGGTCCTCCGGCATACAGAGGAAAAACTCATCGTTTCCCCAGTATCCCACAGGGCAGCCGGTGCTTTTGGAATAGCTCAGCAGGTGGGCGGCAAGGGCGGCGAGAAGGGCGTCCCCCTTCTGGCTGCCGTACAGCTCACCATAGAGCTTGAAATTTTCGATCTCGATCGCCGCAACACACCACGGCTCTGCCTTGTGTTCTTCCAGAAACTGCTGCAGCTGCTGCAGGAACGCATCCCTGCGGGGAATGGCTGCAAGAGTATCCGGAACGGCAGTGCCCCTATCCTTTTTAGTGCTCAAATTTTCAGACATTGGTCATTCCTCATGATCAGGCAATAACTACATAATACAGGCAATGGGAAATTGCACCATTGCACCCTTTTTGCAGCTGCCGCCTGCGGAGGAAAGAGGTGAGAGCGGTGCCGCAATTCTCTGCCGGACCGATTTACCCAGTCCGGTAGTATACTAATTATACAACAATAGTATAACACTATTCCGGCGATTTGAAAATAGATATCCAGAATCTTTTGCGGAGAGGTGCTTTGCAGAAAAACAGGGGCTGTCACTTCCGTAACAGCCCCCGGCAGCAGACTTAACTGCGGTCCTTTTTTTCGGTTTCCCGGGGCTTTTCGTCCCGGCGGTTCAGTGCCCGGCGCAGAGCCTCCAGAGAGGTCTTTTTGGCACCGTGCTTCAGCTTGGGATAGGCACGGAGCATACGGCGGGGACCTACGATGCGGGGGCTGCGCAGCAGCTGTGCCTGCATCTCGTCAGACCGTGCCTGCAGCTCGGCGGCAAGCTCTTCCAGATGCAGCAACTCGGCGGCACGCTCCGCTGCCCCCTTGGCAGCAAGCTTGGCAGCATTTGCCGCCTCGGCAGTGTTCAGCCGGGCGGTCTCGGAGGCGTGGCGGGCGGCGTCCATTGCCTCATCGGTCTTGGAGCGGATGGCGGCAAGGGTCTCCCGGGGGGAGCGGCGGGCAGAGACATTGTCCCGCGCCTCGGCGGCGGCAAGCTTCAGCTGCAGCCGGCTCTCGTCCATCTTCTGGTCTGCATTCAGGGCGGTGGTGCCCAGCAGCTCGGTCATGGCGTCGCTGACGGCATGGATGCTGTCGCCCAGCTTTTCCATGGTGTCCAGCGTGTCTGCCAGATGAGAGGCAGAAATGGCGGTGACCACCACGTCCACCGCATACACGGCGTAGAGGAAGATCATAAGGATCAGCCCCACCAGCGGGGGGATCATGGAGACGATGCCCGCCACGACTGGGTGCACTATGCGCATGACCACCAGAGTGCCCACGCCCCACAGCAGGCAGAACTCCAGACAGATGAAGCCCCCGATGTTGAAGGGGTAATCACTGTAGTCCCACCAGCGGGTGCGGTAGAGCTTGTACAGTGCCCAGCCGCCCACCAGTTCCAGCGTACTGGGCAGGATGACGCCGCCGATATACAGCAGCAGGGCGCTGTGCAGCAGGGGGGTAAGGGCAAACAGCACGATGACCATGCCAAAGCCGTAGATGGGGCACACGGGACCGTTGAGGAAACCGCGGTTCACCAGCTGCCCGGTGGTGACGGCGGCGTAGATCACTTCCAGACACCAGCCCATGCAGGAATAGATCAGGAAATATGCCAGGATCTGGTACAGCGAAAAGCCCCAGATCATGGTGTCGGTAAAAAAGGATACCAAGAGAACACCTCCGTTCTCACGCTCAAAGCTGTTTGTTTACGATCTTATACTCATCGCCCGGCTCAAAGAAAGGGCAGGCGGCGGTGGCGTGGGAGAGATAGCGTGCCATCTCGTCCTCATCCAGTGCCGCACTCTGGGCGCAGTAATAACAGCCGTATTCGTCCTGCAGATTGTTCAGGCACAGCTCGCAGGGATCAGACATGGGCTTCGCCTTCCTGTGCGGCGGCTTCGGCGGCAGCTGCCTCCCGTGCCTGCCGCTTGAGCACCTTGGGGTCCACCCAGGTGACGCTGTGGGCACCGGGCTTTTTGCGGGCAATGAGCGCCTTGATCTTGATGCCCATTTCGGTGAACATCCCCTCGTGCTCGGTGCGGATGTTCCACTCCGGCTCGTTCTCGTGGAGATCGTAGGTGATCCACTCAATATCGTAGCCGGAAGCGGGGAAGTACTCCACGCTGTCCCGGAACAGATCGTCGTCGTCGGTCTTGAAGTAGATCTCGCCGCCGTCCTTCAAAAACTCCCGGTAGGCAATGAGCTGCTTGGGGTAGGTGAGACGGTGCTTGTGGGAGGAGTCGTTCTTGCTCCAGGGGTTGCAGAAGTTGATGTAGATGCGGCTCACCTCATCCTGGGGGGTGATGACCCCCTTGATGCGCTCGATGTCGGTGCTCATGATCTTTACGTTGTCGATGGGGCGGTCTGCCGCTGCATATGCCGCCTCGATCTTCCGCTTGGCAAGGATCAGCACCTTATCGGTGATGTCGATGCCCAGATAGTTGTTTTCCGGATGAGCACAGGCAAGCTGGGAGATGAAGCCGCCCTTGCCGCAGCCCAGCTCCAGCACAAAGGGCTGCTCCGGGCGGGCGTACTGGGCGTGCCATTTGCCGCCCCAGATCAGGGGCTCGTGGACGTGGAAGTCCGCTGCCATCAGTTCGTCGTGGGCATAGGGTTTAAAACGCATTCTCATAGTTTGTTGTTCTCCTTGATGTTGTGGACCCTCTCAGCCTCGCATTCGCTCGGCAGCTCCCCCGAGAGGAGGAGCTTTTTGATCATAAGAGGGAAGGCTATACTTCAGATGCAGGGCTTCCCCCGGTCGGGAAAGATTCTCCCCGTTCCGGGGAGAAATGTCACCGTAGGTGACAAAGTGGGGAACAGCTGTCACCGCAGGTGACTGATGAGGGCGCAGGCAAGCAGCTGCTGCCGGGAAATTACCCCTCATCCGTCATTGCTGGCGCAATGCCACCTGCTCCCCCTTTTGTCGCTACGCGACATTTTCCCCCAGCGTGGGGGAAATCTGTCCCCAAGGGGTGAAGGCTTTTGGCGCATCAGCGCCTGAGAGGGCGAGGGTGCTTACCGATCCCGCTCCCGCAAAAACGCTTCTACCTGTTCCGGGCTGGCGGTGCAGCTGCCCTGACAGATGCCGGGTTTGCCGCCGCCCCGTCCGGAGAAGGCGGCGTTCAGTGCTTTGGTCAGCTGCCGCACATCGCCGCCGGACTGGGCAAGGCAGTAGCCGGTGCCCCGGGGGGTGGCGGTCAGGGCGGCGCACAGTCCGGTGGTGGATTCCGCCAGCCTTGCTGCCAGCCGGTGGAGCCCGTCCGGGTCCAGCCCCGGCACCACGCAGATGGCGTCCTCGCCGGGGGTGACGGCGGCGGCAAGTGCTTCAAAAAGCTGCCCGCAGAGCCCAAAGTGGTTGAACTTCAGGGCGGTGTACTCATCGTAGACCCGGTGCACCGCCACGGCGGTCTGGTCTGCCTTGGCAGAGAGCAGTGCCCCGATGTCCGCCTGCCGCTGCCGCATCTCCTGCGCCGCAAGGAGGGCACGCTGTCCGCAGACCACGCTGAGCCGCACCCCGCCCTTGTAGTTTTCGGCGGCAAGGATCTTGATCTGTCCCACCTGCCCGGTGGTGCGGGTGTGGGTGCCGCAGCAGGCGCAGATGTCCGCACCGGGGATGGTGACGATGCGCACCTGTCCCTGGATCTCCTTTTTGCTGCGGTACACAAGGGCGGCAAGCTCCTGCCGGGTGGGGTAGCTCACCACCACCGGCACATCCTGCCAGACGATGCGGTTTGCCGCCAGCTCCGCCGCCTGCAGCCCCTCCGGGGAGATGGGCACACTGGTGTCCATCCGCACTGCCTCGGTGCCGATGTGGAAGCCCACATTCTCCGCCCCGAACATCTGGTGCAGGATGCCGGAAAGGATGTGCTCGCCGGTGTGCTGCTGCATCTTGTCAAACCGCCACTCCCAGTCGATGGCGCACTGTACCGCCGCCCCCGGCACTGCCCCGGCAGGCAGGGCGTCCACCCGGTGCCACAGGACCCCTTCGGTCTCGTGGACCTCGGTGACGGTCAGCCGGGTGCCCTCCGGCAGGGTCAGGGTGCCCCGGTCGGAGGGCTGCCCGCCGCCTTCCGGATAAAACACCGTGGCGTCCAGGGCAATGCGCCCGCCGCCGGTCTTGGGATCCGGCTGGGCGGCAAGGATGACGCTGCCGCACTGGGTGCGGAAAGGGTCCTGTTCAAAATATTTCTCGGTGCGCTGCATGGCGCAAGTACCTCCATGTAAAAGATAAAATGGCTCGCTCTCTCAGCCTCGCTCTGCGGGGCAGCTCTGCCAAGGGGAGGGCTGGCACGGCGTAAGCCGTGACGGAGAGGGCGGGGACGGTTACCGTAAAATTAAGTATACCACGATTTTTGCCTGTGGAAAATAGGCTGCGGTTATGTTATGATAGGAAATAAACAAACCACCCTTTGAATCGTGGAAAAGTGAGGAAGTAAGATCATGCGTGAAAGTGGAATCCTGATGCCTGTGTCCAGCCTGCCGGGTCCCTACGGCATTGGCTGCTTTGGCAAGGAAGCATTCAAATTTGTGGATTTTCTGGCAGCTGCAGGGCAGAACATCTGGCAGCTGCTGCCCCTGAGCCCCACCGGCTACGGTGACAGCCCCTACCAGAGCTGCTCTGCCTTTGCGGGCAACCCCTATTTTATCGATCTGGAAACTCTGGCAGAGGAAGGTCTGCTGACTCCGGCGCAGCTCCGGGCGGAGTCCTGGGGCAAGGACCCTCTGCAGGTGGACTACGGCACCCTGTACACCAGCCGCTACAAGGTGCTGCGTGCTGCCTACGCCGCATGGCTGGCACAGTGCAGGGACGTCAACGGCTGTGCATATTATTTCCCGGACGAATACTATGCCTTCACCTTTGCCAATGAGGAGTGGCTGGAGGACTATGCCCTGTACATGGCGCTGAAGGTGAAAAACGGCATGAAGAACTGGGTGGAATGGGACCGTCCCTACCGTCTGCGGGACCCCAAAGCACTGGCGCAGTTTGCCAAGGAGAACGCCCAGGAGATCGGCTTCTGGAAATTTGTGCAGTACAAGTTTGCCGTCCAGTGGCAGAAGGTGAAGCACTACGCCAACGAAAAGGGCGTGCAGATCCTGGGCGATATCCCCATCTACGTGTCGGCGGATTCGGTGGACGCATGGACCGGCGGGGAGCTGTTTGAGCTGGACAGCAAGGGCGACTTTGCCCGGGTGGCAGGCTGCCCGCCGGATTACTTCTCTGCAGACGGTCAGCTGTGGGGCAACCCCCTGTATAACTGGGCGTACCACAAAAAGACCGGCTATGCCTGGTGGATCCGACGGGTGCGCCACGCTCTGGGCATCTACGACCTGCTGCGAATCGACCACTTCCGGGGCTTTGACACCTACTGGGCGATCCCTGCAGGCAGCGCCACCGCCAAGACCGGCAAGTGGGAGACCGGACCCCGGATGGAGCTGTTCGACGCACTGGAAAAGGCACTGGGCAGGCTGCCCATCATTGCAGAGGATCTGGGCGAGCTGTTCCCCAGCGTCCGGCAGCTGCTGGCAGACAGCACCTTCCCGGGCATGAAGGTGCTGCAGTTTGCCTTCAGCGGCGGGGACAACGAGTACCTGCCCCACAACCATATCAAGAACTGCGTGGTCTACCCCGGCACCCACGACAACACCACCCTCACCGACTGGTGGGAAAAGGGGGCAAGCCCGGCGGAAAAGGCGACCGCTGCCGCCTACCTGCACCTGACGGCATCCTGCCAGCCCACCCCCAAAGAGGTGGCGGCGGTAAAGACTGCCGCCGCCCGCACCGGGCTGCTGCGGGCAGCACTGGGTTCCCCGGCGGACCGTGCCATCATCCCCCTGTACGACTGGCTGGGGCTGGGTGCCGAGGCGCACCTGAATACCCCGGGCAAGCTGGGAGGCAACTGGGCATGGCGTGCCGCCGCCGGCTTTGATACCGCAAAGCTGGCGGACACCATCCGGCAGGAGTGCGCCGTGTACTGCCGCACTCCGGCAAAGGCGGAGTGACCAAACCCGGGAGCTGCTTTGTGCGGGATTTGACAATCTGACGAAAATGTAAAAAATTTTCAGGAAAATAGTGCATTCTGCTGGCAAAAACCCTGTCTGAATGGTATAATATAAAAACTAAAAGCTTCCTCGGCGATGTGGAGGAGGCAGGCAATCAGCGCAAGCCGACAATGGATACTGCTGCGCAGCATGATGATGGGGAAAATAACATATGGACAGAGAATGGACCGAGCAGGATCTGCACGCCTTTGTGCAGAATGCGCAGGCGGTGTTTGAGGACGTCACCCTGACCCCCGCCCAGCCGGGAACAGGCTGGCAGGACGAGGGACTGCAGGTGGACTACGAGCTGCGGGGCGGCAGAGTGGATTGCGTGCTGCACCGCAGCATTCGGGCAGACGGCAAAATGTGGAAGCTGCAGATGACGGCACCGCTGGCAGGCAATGTTCTGCCGGAGGAGCGCATGACCCCCCGGGAGCGGGAGCTGTGCCGGGAGGACCTGAGTCACGATTTCCTTACCGGGGTGTACAACCGCCGGTATCTGGAGACCGTCTTTGGAGAGGTGCTGGCAGAGTGCGCCGCCCAGGGACGCAGCGCCGCCGTGGCGCTGGTGATGCTGGACGACGGGCAGAAGCTGCGGGACAGCTACGGGCAGCCAGTGATGGACCAGCTCCACTGCTTTGTGGCAAACCAGTGGAGAAAGAGCTTTGACACCCCGGAAAAGCGAGTGGTCTGCCGTCTTACCGGCAGCGTCTTTGTGGTGGGCTGTCTGGATGTGACCGCCTCCCAGCTGGCACAGGAGATGCAGGTGCTTTACAATGCCATGCCCCGGGAGTGCATCACCACCACCGGCATGATGCGCCGGATCCAGTACACCCTGAGCTGTGCGGCGGCGGGCTTGGAGGATGGCTGCACCGGCTGGAAAGATCTTTATGAGATCTGCGACCGGCGGCTCCGCACTCTGCAGGCAGCAGGCGGCGACGCTGTGAGCTGCGCAGGCTGAACAGACTGAATAAAATCCCTCTTCCGGCACACACTGTGTGCAGAAGGGGGATTTTTTGTATGGAAAATCAGAAGAACGACAACCTGAACCTGCTGGAAGCGGTGGTGCAGAACACCGAGATGGGCAAGAACACTCTGGAGCAGATCCTGCCCATGACCCAGGACACCCGGTTCCGGGCGGAGCTGCTGCGCCAGCGCAACCAGTATCAGCAGCTGAATCAGGAGGCGCACACCGCCATGGAGGCGTGCGGCGGCACCGCACAGGGACAGAGCACCATGGCAAAGCTGAACACCCGCATGGGCATCGGCATGAAGACCCTTGCGGACAAGTCCACCCGCAATCTGGCAGAGATGCTCAGCGAGGGCAGCAGTCAGGGGGTAATGGACTGCATCAAGAGCTGCAGGGATTACCCCAACGCCGCCCCCGGCGCCAAGCGTCTGGCACAGCGGCTGCAGGATTTTGAGGAGGACAACCGGATCCGGCTGGAACAGTTTCTGTAATGGCTGCCGGGGGATCCAGTTAACAGAACAGCGCCGGGCGGTCTGGAGACCGTCCGGCGCTGTGTTTTACGGAAGATGAAAAAATGCTGGGGTACTTACAGTGCCTCCACCATGGCGGCTACGATCCTGGTGGCGGTGGCAACGTACTCCCCGATGGAGAATTTCTTTACCACCAGCACCTCGTGACCGTCCTCGTCGGCGTTGTCGCTCATGGCACGGAGGATGACGCAGGGCACGCCGTTCTTGGCGGCGATCTGGCTCACAGCGGCGCCTTCCATCTCCACGCAGTCCGGGGCGCACTTTGCCTCAATGGCTGCCTTGGTGGCGCTGTCTCCCACAAACAGGTCGCCGGTGGCGATCTTGCCCACCAGTGCCTTTACCCCGGCATCGGCACATGCCTTTTGGGCGGCGGCGATCAGCTCCGGGTCCCCGGTGTATTCCTTCAGGAAAGGCGGGTTCTGGCAGATCATGTCCAGCTGGGCGTCGTGGTACAGCACCGTCTTGCCGATGACCACGTCCCCAATGCCGATCTTGCTGGTCATGTTGCCGGCGATGCCGGAGAAGATGATCTTCTCGGCACCAAACTTGGTGATGAGTACCTGGGTGGTGGCGGCGGCGTTTGCCTTGCCCATACCGGCGCAGCACACCACCACCTGTTTGCCGGCAAGCGTGCCCTTGTGGTAATCCACGCCACCGTAGGGCTCCACGGTGACATTTTCCAGCTTTGCACAGAGCTGGTCGACTTCATCGGGCATTGCGCCCATAATACCAAAGATCATGGCAGACTCCTTTTACATAGCACAATAACAGAGACCGGAAGGGTCTGGTGGAACAAAAAGCCTTCCCCCAGTCGGGGGAAGGTGGATGCGACCAACGGGAGCAGACGGATGAGGGTGCAGGGAGGCAGCATCTGCCGGTGCGCCCTCATCCGCTTCACTTCGTTCAGCACCTTCCCCCACCGGGGGAAGGCTGCAGAGGAAGCTGATTTTTGCAGGCTGTCAGACGTTGAACAAAAACTCGATGACGTCGCCGTCGTGGACCACGTACTCCTTGCCCTCGGTGCGCTGGAGACCCTTTGCCTTTACGGCGGCGTAATCAAAGTTGTTTGCCTCCAGATCGCCGTAGCCGATGACGCTGGCACGGATGAAGCCCCGCTCAAAGTCGCTATGGATCTTGCCTGCCGCCTGAGGAGCCTTGGTGCCCTTGCGGATGGTCCAGGCACGGCACTCCTTTTTGCCGTCGGTGAGGAAGGAGATGAGACCCAGCAGGTCGTAGCTGGCGGTGATCAGGTTGTCCAGACCGCTTGCCTCAATGCCCATCTCGGCAAGGAACTCCTTCTTTTCTTCCGGAGAGTAATCGGCAATGTCCTCTTCGGTTTTGGCGCAGATGGGGATGTACCGGGCGTTCTCCTCCTTGGCACGTGCTGCCACCAGAGGCACATACTTGTTGTTCTCGATGCCCTCCATCAGGTCATCCTCGCCTACGTTGCAGGCGTACAGCACCGGCTTTGCGCTGAGCAGACCCATCTCGTGGAGCACGTTCTGCTGCTCGGCATCCCCTTCGTTAAAGTCAAAGCTGCGGGCAGGCTTACCGGTGCTCAGGTGGTCTGCCAGCTGCTGCAGCCATGCTGCCTCAGCGGCGGCACCCTTGTTGTTGCCGCTCTTTGCCGCCTTTGCCATCCGCCCGGCACGGTTCTGCACCACTTCCAGGTCCGACAGGATCAGCTCGTAGTCGATGGCGTCGATGTCCGCAATGGGGTCCACTGCCTCTGCCTTGGTCACATCCTCCACCACATGGATGATGTTGTCGTCGTCAAAGCAGCGCACCACATGGACGATGGCGTCGCACTCCCGGATGTGCCCCAGGAACTTGTTGCCCAGACCGGCGCCCTGACTTGCGCCCTTTACCAGACCGGCAATGTCCACGAACTCCACAATGGCAGGAGTCTTTTTGTTGGTCTGCCAGATCTCGGCAAGCTTGTCCAGCCGCTTGTCCGGCACCGCCACGATGCCGGAGTTGGGCTCGATGGTGCAGAAGGGATAGTTTGCCGCCTCGGCGTTCTTGGTAGAGGTGATGGCATTGAACAGAGTGGACTTGCCCACGTTAGGCAGTCCCACGATACCCAGTTTCATATAAAATACGCTCCTTCACGTTTCTATGGCATAATACTACATCTACCATTATACGCAAAGCAACGGGGGAGTGCAAGAGCCGGACGGAAAGATTTGAGCGGGAGCGGCAGACCCGGCAGGAGAGCAGACCGCTGCAGGAAGGAGGACCGGACCCCAAGACGGCGTTTTCCGGCGGGAAAGCCTGCCTTTTTCTGCGGGGAACGCAAAAAATCCTACAAATCCTTCTTTATTTTGTCATAACTGTCCCGTATAATAGAAAAGAGAGATCCCTGTCACACCGCCCGGAAGGGCTGAAGATACAGAAAAAACCTACAGAAAAGGGGAGGAGACCTTTATGGCAAACGAGAAGATCCTTGTGGTGGATGATGACGCCAACATCTGCGAGCTGCTGCGGCTGTACCTGACCAAAGAGGGCTATCAGGTGACGGTGGCAAACGATGGCGAGGAGGGACTGGAAAAGTTCAATCAGGTCAAGCCCGACATGGTGCTGCTGGACGTGATGATGCCCCGGATGGACGGGCTGGAAGTGTGCCGCCGCATCCGCAAGGCAGGCAACACCCCGGTGATGATGCTTACCGCCAAGGGCGAGACCTTTGACAAGGTGCTGGGTCTGGAGCTGGGTGCCGACGATTACATGGTAAAGCCCTTTGACGCCAAGGAAGTGGTGGCACGCATCAAGGCGGTGCTGCGCCGCTGCACCGCCAGCGCCGCACAGACCGAGAGCACCGAGGGGGTCATCGAGTTTGACAACCTGCGTCTGGACATGAACAGCTACGAGCTGCGGGTAAAGGGCAAGGTGGTGGAGGCTCCCCCCAAGGAGCTGGAACTGCTGAACTGCCTTGCCTCCCATCCCAACCGGGTCTACACCCGGGACCAGCTGCTGGACGAGGTGTGGGGCTTTGAGTACTACGGCGACAGCCGCACCATCGACGTCCATGTAAAGCGCCTGCGGGAGAAGCTGGCAGGGGCTTCTGACAAGTGGGAACTCAAGACCGTCTGGGGCGTGGGCTATAAGTTCGAGGTGCGTCAGTAATGCGCAAAAGTATTTCGGTAGCGTTTTTCTCGCTGGTGTCCACCCTGATGGTGCTGGGCATCGTGCTGATGGGCTGCTCGGAATGGGTGCTGTTCAAAAACTACTTTGCCAAGGACCGGTACGAGACGCTGGACCAGGTGGTGACGGTGGCAAAGCGCACGGCGGAGTATCTGGTAAGCAAGGACGCCATGCCGCAGGGTGCGGAGCTGGATGCACTGAACACCAAGCTGGAGATCATCGGGGAAAGCGCCGAGGCGTATCTCTTTTTCACCGACAGTCAGGGCAATGTGCTCATTGCTTCGGACCCGGAAAAGCTGACCACCGACACCGTGCCGCTGGAGATCTGCCAGCGGGGCAGTGCGGCGGACCCGGAGATGCAGCACTACCATGCCTTTGGAGATCTGGGCGGCGCCCTGACCGAAAAAAGCTATGTGTCGGTGGTGCAGACCATCGACCGGCAGAGCCGGTTCAGCGGCTGGCTGTTTTTGTGCTCCTCCGGTGAGCAGCTCACCGAGTTCAAGCGGCAGTTCTGGTCCAACTTCCTCATGTCCGCCTGCGTGATGCTGCTGTGTGCCAGCGTGCTGACCAAGCTGCTGATGCGCAGCCTCACCGACCCCCTGCAGAAGGTCACTGACGCCGCCCAGCGCTTTGGCGGCGGCGACTTCTCGGTGCGTGTAGAGGGCGTGGAAGGGGAAGGCGAGGTGGCAGACCTGGCACGGACCTTTAACCAGATGGCGGAGAACATCCAGTCCAACGACAACTCCCGGGGACAGTTCATGGGCAACATCGCCCACGAGCTGCGGACCCCCATGACCACCATCAAGGGCTTTGTGGACGGCATTCTGGACGGCACCATTCCCCCGGATATGCAGAACCACTACCTGCAGCTGGTCAGCGAGGAGACCGGACGGCTGGCACGGCTGATCCAGAATATGCTGGACCTGTCCAAGCTGGAAAGCGGAGAATATCAGGTCAACGCCCGGATGTTCAACATCTGGGAGACCATCACCGGGGTGGCGCTGTCTGCGGAGCAGCGCATCAACGACGGCATGATCGAGCTGGAAGGGCTCACCATGGACGAAAAGGTGCTGGTGTATGCAGACCCGGACCTGATCCATCAGGTGACCTACAACCTGCTGGACAACGCCATCAAGTTCACCCCTGCCGGGGGCACCATCCGCTTTACCGTGGAGCGGCTGGGTCCGGAGGTGGAGATCGCCATCTGGAATTCCGGACAGGGCATCAGCCCGGAGGCGCTGCCCTACGTGTTCCAGCGGTTCTACAAAGAGGACCCCTCCCGGGGACTCCACGCCCGGGGCTCCGGACTGGGTCTGAACATCTGCAAGGTGCTGGTGAACCTGTCCGGAGGACAGATCCGGGTGGAGAGCCAGCAGGGCGAGTGGTGCCGGTTCGTGTTTACCCTGCCTGCCACCGCTCCCAACCCCGGCGGCATGAAGCGTCTGCCGGATACGGCAGGCGGCGCTCCCAGTGTGGAAGAGCCTGCCAGCATGCGACCCGTAGAATGATCCCCGACAGCCGGACTGTCCCTTTGGAGGGGGCGGTCTGGCTGTCTGCGTTTTCCGGATGGATATTTCACTCCGTTTACGTCATTTCGGTGAAAAACCTTCCGGTAGGTTTGATTTTTTATGCGTTTTCATGTAAACTAAGGAGTAGCTATGCCTTTGGGCTCCCTGCCGGAAAAAACCGGCGGGAAACCCTGACACAAGGTACAGACTCTTTTAAATACAACGGAGCGTAAAGATATATCATGGCAATTGTAAGTCCTTCGATCCTTTCCGCAGATTTTGACCATCTGGGCGCAGACTGCCGTGCCGTGCTGGCGGCGGGTGCACAGATGCTGCATTACGACGTGATGGATGGGCATTTTGTGCCCAACATCAGCTTTGGCGTGCCGGTGCTCAAAAGCCTGCACAAGGCGCTGCCGGAGGCGTTCTACGATGTGCATCTGATGATCAGCCATCCCCTGCAGTACGCAGAGCCTTTTATCAAGGCAGGTGCCACCCTGTACAACTTCCATCTGGAGTGCGAGGATGACATCCAGTCCACCATCGACGCCGTAAAGGCGCTGGGCTGCAAGGTGGGTCTTACCATCAAGCCCGGCACCCAGCCCCAGGCGCTGGAGCCTTATCTGGACCAGCTGGACCTGGTGTTGGTGATGAGCGTGGAGCCGGGCTTTGGCGGGCAGAAGTTCATGCCCTCGGCGCTGGACAAACTGCGCTGGCTCCGGGCAGAGCGGGAAAAGCGGGGGCTGCACTACCTGCTGGAAGTGGACGGCGGCGTGGACGCCGTCACCGCACCCCAGTGCGTGGAAGCAGGTGCCGATGTTCTGGTGGCAGGCAGCGCCGTCTTTGGCGCAGCGGACCCTGCCGCTGCCGTGGGCGGTCTTGCCGCCCTTTGAGAGGTGAGCACTATGGATGAAGCTTTGATCCAGGAACAGGAGCAGCGGCTGAAAAAGACCGGCGGTTACTACCGTCACGTCTGCTGGATGGCGGTGCCCCTGCTGTGTATGTCCTGCTATCTGTACGGTCTGCGCCCGCTGCTGCTGTGCTGCATTGCGGTGCTTACCGGCAATCTGTGCGACCGGCTGGTATCCCTGCTGCGCCGCCGGGTGTACCAGAGCAAGGACCTTTCCAACGAGAGTTTTGCACTGGTGATCGCCCTGCTCATGCCTGCCACCGTGGACATCTATGTGCTGGTGGCGGCAGTCATTGCCGGCGTATTGGTGGGCAAGGAAGTCTTTGGCGGCTACGGCAACTATCCCTTTAATCCGGCAGCCGTGGGCTACGCCGTGGCGGCGGTGTCCTGGCCGGAGCAGGTGTTCCGCTATCCCCAGCCCTACACCCCCATCCCCCTGTGGGATGCCTCCGCCGTGCCGGTGTCCAGTGCTGTTTCCGACACCCTGCGCAGCGGCGGCGTGCTGAACATCAGCTCCATTGCGCTGGGACTGGGAGAGTACGCTTCCCCCATGGGCACCGGCGCTGCGCTGGTGATCCTTGCCTGCGGGCTGTTCCTGTGGGCACAGAAGGATATCCGGCTCACCGCTACCATCAGCTTCCTTGCCACCTGCACCCTGGTCGCCTTTTTCTTCCCCCGGCAGGCAGGTCTGGCAGACAGCATGGCGCTGGCGGATGCGCTGCCCCGGCTGCGCTGCGTGCGGGATGAGCTGCTCAGCGGCGCTGTGATGTTCAGCGCTGTGTTCCTGCTCAACGAGCCCTATACCTGCGCCCATCACCGGATGGGACGCATCCTGTACGGCGTGCTGGTGGGACTTGTTTCCATGGGCTTCCGCTACTACGGCGTGTACGAGACCGGCGTGTGCTTTGCACTGCTGGTGGTCAACAGCATCTCGGCGTGGATCGACCGCACCGAGACCCGTCTGTACCGGATGATGGGTCGTCTGCCGGCAGAGGAAAAGGAGGCAGCGGAATGAAAAAGTCAACGGCACAACGGATCCTGCAGGATCCGGAAAAATATGCCCACCACGACCGGGTGTTCCTGAATAACCCGGTGGTCATGCAGGGCATGGGTCTTGCCCCGCTGGTGGTGATCGCCACCACCGGGCTCAACGCCGGGATGCTGGCGGTGGCGGTGACCCTGATGCTGACCCCGTCCCGGGTACTGGCATGTCTGGTGAGCCGGCTGTTCCCCCTCAGCGAGGACCCGGACAAGGAACAGCTGCAGAAGATGCTGCTGCCCCGGGCGCTGGTGTACAGCCTCAGCGCAGCGGTGGTGTATCTGGCAGTTTATCCCATCCTCAACGCCCTGTTTGGCACCAACCTGCTGAGTCTGGGCATCTACCTGCCCATGCTGGTGGTGGAGCCCCTGCTGACCTACCGCTTTGGGCGGGTGCAGGAGCCGCTGCACAAGGCGGTGTCCAAGGGCGTGCGCATCACGGTGGGCTATGTTTTGCTGCTGCTGGTGCTGGGCTGTGTCCGGGAGTGGCTGGCAGCAGGCACCGTGTTCGGCACCCCGGTGGGGCGCTATGCCCTGCTGCCCGTTGCCCGGATGCCGGCAGGCGGCTTTATCGTGCTGGGGGTGCTGTGCGCCGTGTGGCGGGCAGCGGTGACCCGGCGCAGAGCCTATCTGGAAAAAGAGGCGCGGGACCTGATCTCGGTCCATGACCAGAAGGAGGCGGAGCGCAAAGAATGAAGGACGTAGTAAATACTTCGGTGGTGTTTTTTGGCTATGCGCTGGTAGCGATCTTTGCCCAGAACGCCATCTTTACCCGTGCGCTGGGCGTGTCCCGTCTGGTGCATCTGGTGGGGGACGACCGCACCAGCAGCTGGCTGTTTGGCATGCAGCTGTGCATCACCCAGGCGCTGGTGGCACCGCTGGCATGGTATGCAGGCAGCTGGATGGCACCGCTGCCGTTCCGTGCCCCGCTGCGCCCGCTGATGTACGCGCTGTGCATTGCGGTGGTCTGTATTGCAGAGCATCTGGTGCTGCACTACACGGCTCTGCCCTGGCGGGATACCCTGCTGCACCTTGTGCCTCTTGCAGGGCTCAACAGCTGTGTGCTGGGCACCGTGCTGGTGGAGCGCACCCAGAGCTTTACCCGGGTGCAGAGTCTGGGCTTTGGTCTGGGCAGCGGCGCAGGCTACCTGCTGGCGGTGCTGCTGGTGACCGAGGGTCGTCACCGTCTGCGCAGCCGGGCGATCCCCACGGCGTTCCGGGGGATGCCCGTTGCGCTGGTGTATATCGGTATTCTGGCGCTGGCGATCTATGGCTTTACCGGTCATTCGGTGATCCTGTAACACTGGCAGGGAGGATGAGGCAAAATGGCTAAGAATAAACGCCGTCAGAAGGTCAAGCGGTATCACCGCAGCTTTTACAGCCGCAGGGACCGCATCAAGCGGGTGGTGGGCATCGTGGCGATGATCGCCGTGGTGCTGGCGCTGGCGTGGTTTGCTGCGCCTCACGTGCTGGACTGGGCGACCCACACATGGTACACCGTGGTAAAGGACCGGGATCTGGAGGCAGAGGCAGCATCCTCGGCGGCGGCAGCCTCTGCTGCAGCATCCTCGGAGACGGCGGAGTCCCAGACCCCGGAGGCTCCGGAAGAAAAGCAGCTGGACGGCATGGCGATCACCGGCGGCAGCTGGGCGCAGGTGGAGCGCACGGATCTTGCCGATGAGGCGGCGATCCGGGCGGCGGCGCAGCAGCTGAAAGCCCGGGGCGTGGAATACGGCGTGGTGACCCTGAAGGACACCAGCGGCACGGTCTGGTACGCCTCCGGCGTGGCGGTGGCAGCAGGGGGCATTGCCAAAGAGACGGTGGACCCTGCCCGTATCGCAGCCATCTTCCGGGAAGAGGGCATCATCCCGGTGGCGCAGCTTGCCGCCTTTAAGGACCCGGTGTCCCCCCGCACCGACCGTTCCATGGGCATCCACTACGACGGCAGTATGCTGTGGCTGGATGCTGTCCAGGACGGCAACCCCTGGCTGAACCCCTACTCTGCCGCTGCCGTGACCTATGTGGGAGATCTGGTGGAGGAAGTCCGCAGCATGGGCTTTGAGCAGGTGGTGCTGACCAATGTGCAGTTCCCCAAATTCAGCCGCAAACAGGACTACGGCGAGACCGGCGGCGTGTCCCGCCCGGACCAGCTCAAGGCGGATGTTGCCGCCCTGCAGACCCGCTTTGCAGGCAAGGCGGTGCTGTGGTTCAGCTACACGCTGGACCAGTGCACCACCAACAGCGTGGCGCTGGATGTGCCGGCGGTGACGCTGGGCATGGACAACCTGCTGGTGACCGCCGACGGCACCATGGCGGCGGATACCCGCAGCCAGCTGGAAGAGTCTGCCGCCGCCGCAGGGGTGGACCATGTGGTGATCTGCAGCGGGGATACCTTTGCCTGAGGGGGCAAAGGGCAGCAGTCGCCTGTGATATTTGAGAGAGTGAGGAATAGACTATGAATACAAGATCCTGCTTTGTGCCTGCCCATATCCTTTTGCCCTCTGAGCAGATCCCGCTGGAAAAATGGGGCTGCATCGCCTGCGACCAGTTTACCAGCGACCGGGCATACTGGGAAAAGGCAGAGCAGACCGCTGCGGGTGCGCCCAGTACCCTGAACCTGATCCTGCCGGAGGTGTATCTGGAGGACGGAGACGCCGATGTGCGGGTGGAAAAGATCCACGCAACCATGCGGGATTATGCCAAAAACGTGCTCACCCGGGCGGTGGACGGCTTTGTCTACGTGGAGCGTACCGAGCAGAGCGGCAGGGTGCGGCAGGGTCTGGTGGGCATGGTGGATCTGGAGGCTTACAGCTACCGCCGGGGCGAAAAGTGCACCGTGCGTCCCAGCGAGTGCACGGTGGAAAGCCGCATTCCCCCCCGCATGAGGGTGCGCAGCGGCGCAGAGCTGGAAACGCCCCACATCATGATGCTGGCAGATGACCCGGAATGCACCCTCATCGAGCCCATTGCCGCCCACAAGGACAGCCTGCCCAAGGTGTACGAGGGCGAGCTGATGCTGGGCGGCGGTCATGTGGCAGGCTGGGCAGTGGAAGACCCCGCTCTGCTGGCGCAGATCGAAAATGCCCTGACGGTGCTGGGCAGTCAGGAAGAATTTGACAAGAAATACCCCGATGCCACCCGCCGGGACCCCCTGACTCTGGCAGTGGGAGACGGCAACCACTCCCTTGCCACCGCCAAGGCGTGCTGGGAGGAGCTGAAAAAGACCCTGACCCCGGAACAGGCAGAGAACCACCCGGCACGGTGGTGTCTGGCGGAGGTGTGCAATGTGCATTCTCCTGCCATTGAGATCGAGCCCATCCACCGGGTGCTGTTCAACGTGGACTGCGCCACGGTGCTGCTGGCGCTGGTCACCTGGAGCGATGCCAACATGGCAGGCTGCTGCTTTGGCGACAGCAAAAAGCAGCCCTTTACACTGGCAGGTCCCCACATGGCAAACGTGCTGAGCTTTGAGGATCCCACCGAGCCGCTGACCGTGGGTACCATAGACGATTTTATTTCGGATTATATGGCACGCCACTCGGAGGCAAAGGTGGACTATGTGCACGATGAACCGGCAGTGCGGGCGCTGTGCAAAAAGGGCGCAGTGGCGTTCCTGATGCCTCCCTTTGCCAAGAGCGACCTGTTCAAGGGCGTGGTGATGGGCGGCGTGCTGCCCCGCAAGACCTTCAGCATGGGTCATGCGGAGGAAAAGCGCTACTACATCGAGTGTCGGAAGATCGTAGAATAACTAGGAGAACCATGACTTTTAAAGAATTGAATCTGTCCGCCCCCCTTCTGCGCGCTGTGCAGGAGGCGGGCTATGAGACCCCCTCGCCCATTCAGGCGGCGGCGATCCCTCCGGTGCTGTCCGGCAGGGATCTGATGGGCTGCGCCCAGACCGGTACCGGCAAGACGGCGGCATTTGCCCTCCCCATGCTGGACCGGCTCACGGCTGCCCAGCCCCGCAAAAAAGACGCCATCCGGGCGCTGATCCTTACCCCCACCCGGGAGCTTGCCCTGCAGATCGGCGAAAGCTTTGAGGCATACGGCAAGTATCTGAAACTCCGCAGCACCGTCATCTTTGGCGGCGTGGGACAGGCACCGCAGGTGGAAGCGCTGAAGAAGGGCGTGGATATCCTCGTCGCCTGTCCCGGTCGTCTCAACGACCTGATCGGGCAGGGCTTTATCGACCTTGGCAGTCTGGAGATCTTTGTGCTGGACGAAGCGGACCGGATGCTGGACATGGGCTTTGTCCATGACGTGAAAAAGGTCATTGCAAAGCTGCCCAAGGAGCGCCAGAACCTGATGTTCAGCGCTACTATGCCTAAGGAGATCGAACAGCTTGCCGCCGGCATCCTCCGGGACCCCGCCTTTGTAAAGGTGGACCCGGTGTCCAGCACCGTGGACCGCATCCAGCAGAGCCTTTATCATGTGGAAAAGGGTAACAAAAAATTCCTGCTGCCCTGGCTCATCAAGAACCTGCAGCCCCCGGTGGTGAACGCACTGGTGTTCAGCCGCACCAAGCACGGGGCGGATAAGATCGCCAAAGACCTGACCAAGCAGGGCATCCCGGCAGCGGCGATCCACGGCAACAAGAGCCAGACCGCCCGAGTCACCGCACTGGAAAACTTTAAGGCAGGCAAGACCAAGGTGCTGGTCGCCACCGACATTGCCGCCCGGGGCATCGACATCAGCGAGCTGTCCCATGTGTTCAACTACGACCTGCCGGAGGTGCCGGAGACCTACGTCCACCGCATCGGACGCACCGCCCGTGCCGGTGCCGACGGCACCGCCATCAGCTTCTGCGCCCCGGAGGAGCAGGAGTATCTTGCAGGCATCGAAAAGCTCAACCGCCGCAGCATCCCGGTGGTGTCCGGGCACCCCTGGGACGGTGTGCCTGCCCCGGTGCGTCCCGAACCCCCGGTGCGGGGACGGAAGCCCAGGGAGCCTCAGCCTGCAGCGGCTCAGCCCTCCAAAGAGGAAAAGGCTGCAAAGGCACCCAAGACCGAAAAGAAGGCTGCCGCCCCGGTGCAGCAGCCCGCAAAAATCAGCAAAGAGGAGCAATGCATGGACGAAAACCAGAAGCGTACTTCCGGCGGGCGCAGAAATGACCGCCGTTCCGATACTGCCAGCCGTCCCCGTCGGGAGCAGGGAAGTGCCCCTGCCCGGGGCAGCAATGCCCAGCCCAAGTTCGACCCCCATTTTGTGAGTGCGCCGGAGGCTACCCCTCTGCGCAGTGCCAAAAAGGCACCGGCGGCACCGACGGCTCCTGCCATCAAGACGGCACAGTCTGTGTCCGGCAGCCAGAACGGGGCAAACCGCAGCAGCCGGGGCAACCGCAGCGACCGCCG
>Ga0129313_1000281_pt1 | contig 48951 bp, 43 predicted proteins | sample O1105metagenome_FD_94436 | JGI IMG/M metagenome (GOLD analysis project Ga0129313, IMG submission 94436) | Orangutan group fecal microbial communities from fecal samples from Wisconsin, USA - O1105 metagenome | ecosystem: Host-associated > Mammals > Digestive system > Large intestine > Fecal...
GAAGCACTTCTTGTACATGATATCCTCATGGTCATTAACTGAGAATTCGAGGAAGATGATGTCAGGCTTCTGCTCAACTATCTGCTTCTCGCTGCGGACAAGTCCTACAACGGAAGATGTTCCCGAAAGACCTGCATTTATCTCCTTGAAGCTGCCCTTTGCAAAGGTATTCTTAAGGTAATTGGAGAAAGGTGTAGTGTAGTTCTTGCCCTCAGTGATAGAACCGCCGAGGTAAGCTACTGTGAGAGACTCGCCGTTTTCAGCTGCTGCCAGCTTCTGGGTGAGTCTGTATGTGTTGCCCATGTGCTTTATTGAGCTCTTGTAGAAGTCGATATACTGAGCCGAAGCTGTCTCCTTGTAGTTATCCCACTTGGAGGTATCGTAATCGGGCTTCTCGGGCTCTGGCGGCTCGGGCCATTCGCTTATCTTACCGATAACAAAGGACTGGATAAGAACAAGGTCAGCTGTTTCAAGCTTGCCGTTCTGGTCAACATCAACAGCTTTAAGGTCTGAACCGCTTGCAGTGCCTGCAAGGAGAGCCTTTCTTGCTGCTACAAGGTCGAATGAATTTATAGCTCCGTCGAAGTTAGCATCACCGAGGATAACTACCTTCGGACCATCTGCGCCCTTTATCTCTGTGCCGCTCTTTGCGCCTATTGCTTCGTCGATATAGAAATCTATATCGGTATCGACTGTCTCAACATAGAGCTGGAGGTCTGTTGCGCCTGCAGGGATAGTGTAGCTCGGATTTGCAAGCTGTACCCAGTCGCCTGCTGTTGTAGAAGCAGAAGCTACCTCGCTGTACTGTGCGCCTGTACCGTCATTGTACTGAAGAGTAAGCTTGAACTTCTCCTCAGAGCCGCCGCTCTTGTACATAGCATTTACAGCAAAGCTGTAGGTCTCGCCGGGCTTGAATGTTGAAGTATCAAGAGCCTTTACAGCGCCGTTCCAGTTAGCTGTTCTGCCTGATACGCTCAGTGAGCCTGTACCTGCGAACTTCTCAGAGGTGGTCGTATCAACTGTGGCTGCACCTCTTCCTGCCCAGTCGCCAACGCCGCTGTCAAATGTATCGTTGAAGTAGTAGCCGTTCTCATCAGGCTCTACAGCTGTCTTTGGCTGCTCCTCAGATGTGCCGGGATCAGGATTCTCTCCGCCGTCATCGTAATTCTCGTAAACTCTTACGCTCTTTACATTAGCTGAGCCGTTGGACCTGTAACCCTCGATATTGAGAGATACTTCATATAGAGTACCCGACATATCAAGTCCTGCCTTAGCCCAAGCGTCGAAGTGCTTGCCAACATGGATAGTGCCCTTCATGTTGTTCTGAACATTGTCCCTTGAACCGCTTGTCTGACGGACGCTCCAGTACTGAGGGAATGTCTGCGTACCGTCAAGTGAAGGCTGATTGTAGCGCATTGTCTTGGCAATATCATAGGTATTGCCGTCGAGAGTGACCGTGCCCTTTTTATCGCCGTCAGCGCCGGGACGCCAGCTGCCCCAGCCCTCAACGATGTAGTACTCCATGAGAGGCTTTCTTGTCCAACCATAAACGCACATATAGGAATTTCCTCTCGGCGAATACTCAACATCGTAGGTAAGGACGATATTATTGCCTATGTCCTTGTAATTGAGCTTCTTGCTGTCGTAATTCTTGCCCATACGAGCGAGGAAGTTCTCGATGTTGCTCCATGAACAGGTAAATGAGCCTGCCGAGGGCTTCATTGACGCCTGTCCCGTGCCGTTCTGATTCCACATTTCGTAGTCATATCCGCCTATGTTGCCTCTGTCCTGCGCATCGGCAGCCTTAGCGGACATTGTGCCTATTTCGGGGAAAGCTGTGTTGCCTACCAACAGCAATGCAGACGCTGTTACAGCAGAAAGCATTTTCCCGAAAACATTTGAATGTTTCATTAGTATCACTCCTTTAAAAATACAAATTTCTCCAATCATATTATACTTTACCTAATAAAATATGACAACCTATAATTTACATATATGGTGGACATTTCAAAGATTGAACGTGAAATTCAGCGTTTTGCACATCGGATATCTTGATGTTTTATGTAAAAATACAAAGCCGTGTCCATATGCAAAGTTACACATGAACACGGTCGTAAATACTATTTATTTTTGCCCACAGCAAGCTCAACAGCGCGGTACGCTCCGTTGTAAATGCCTGTTTTCTTGGCATCGAGAATGTATCCGCACATCTTTTCGATGATATCCCTGCCGTGCTGTATCATGTCTATCATAGCAGCTGTCTCCGCAGGCGTCGAGCACTCATATGTACCGTCGCCTATCTCGGCAGCGCGGATAGCGCCCCATGCCTCATGACCGCCAACGCGCTTTATCATAAGCTTTGGTATGGGATAAAACGCCAGCTCACTTGGCTTTGTGATGAGAACATCGCTGCACCTCATAAGCAGATTTGTGGAGTAAACTGCGGCAAAAATATCCGAATGGCAGAAAGCGTGGATACCGCTGACTTCGCCGCTGTAAGCTCCCTCGCAGAAGCTTGCGGTCTCGTCGAAATCGTCGAAATGCTCGTGAAGAAACGGCTTCATCTGCGGAACTGCGGCAACAAGCTCATGCCATACCTTTGAATGGTCGCCCACATTTATGAAAAGCACAGCCTTTCTCGCCTTTATAGCAGGAAGAAGCTTTCGGATAACAGTGATGAATATCTCCTTCTGTGCGCCTGCTCCGCCTACGGACATGAGCCAGCGTACAGGCTTCTTGCTGTTCACTCTGTCGATACGCTTCTGACAGTCAGCCTCGATATTGCTTACAAGCTCATGGTCAATAAAATGTCCTGTGTAAGCTATAGCCTCCTTGGGCATGGGCTTGAGCTGACGCTTCTTGTCCATTCCGCGGAGAGCTCTGTAGCCGAGATAAGCGGACGGAGTCTGTACCGCATGGACAGCTCCCTCGGAAAGGTGGAGCGCCATGGGCCAGTTGTCGGGAACAGCGTTTACCACATGAGTGAGCCCTGCGTGTATCGCCGCCTGTGAGGGCCATACATGAGTTGCTACATAAGGGATATCCTTTGGCAGCTCTTTGAAAACAGCCGTCATAAGCTCCGCAGTTTTCTGGTCGGAGCTGTTATAGGTCAGCTTGCGGAAGCCCTCGCTGTTAAGAGGCTCCCATACTATCTTGTTGAAAAGTGCAAAGCGCTGAGACAGGCGTGAGCCAAGGGAATACAGCTCGTTCTGCTGGGCGATTATCTTGCCGCAGGACGCCTCCTTGAATGAGTGCAGGTCGAACCAATAAGGCGTATAGCCCATAGCATGAGCAGCCGAAGCTATAGCCATGGATATCCTGTAGTGTCCGAAGCCCATACGGATATTGCCTATGACAAGGCTTTTGTCGTCAAATTTGCAGGTGCTCTCCTTACCGATGACTATTTTGCGGACTCCAAGCGGCTTTCCTACCGCAGGAGCTTCAACCTCGGCAAGGTGGTATACAGCGTCGGAATCGTCGCCGTATTTATCAATGAATTTTGCTTTTGTCTTAACTGCCTTTTTGTAGGCTTTTCGGGATATTTCATTGCCAAAGATTAATTTTGATCTGTCCATAAAAATACCTCCAAGGTCTTGACAAAATGCGTAAAATATGATACAATTATTTTAACAATGATAGACCGTCTATCATCTGATATATAGTCTATCACAAAAAAGGAGGTTTGTCAAGTGGAAAACGCATTTTCGCAGGATAATTTGAAAAATCAACGATTCGACAAAGCAGTGGAAGTCAGCGCTCAGCTCTTCCTCAAAAACGGCATCGAGTCTGTAAAAATGACCGATATCGCCAAGGAAAGCGGCGTCGGCGTAGCTACTCTCTATCGCTATTTCGGCACAAAAAACGGTATAACTATCGCTGCCATGACCTATATGTGGAACGAGCTCAACAAGATGTTCAGCGGTATCTTTGAATCCGATGTCTTTCTTGCTCAGTCAGGTATAAAGCAGGTCAATGACCTGATGAGAATGTTCATAGTTCTCTACGAGGCACACCCGGGATTCATGAAGCTTCTCTCGGAATTCGACCTTATGCTCATGTCAGGTGATATCCCCAAGCAGGATCTGAAAAACTACGAGAAGTCTATCATAAACTTCTACCCCGTTTTTGAAAATGCCTATCTGACAGGACTGTATGACGGTACGGTCCGTGAGATACCCAATATACGCTTATTCTACCTTTCCTACGCACACACTCTTATGGAGCTCAGCAAGAAGCTCATTCAGGGGGAACTTCTCCCGGGCGATGACTTCTCTCACGCTGTTGACGAGCTCGGGACGATCATTGAGACAGCCGTTTTCTTCCTTAGAAAGGAGTGAACCTTATGGAGAACAGAAAAGTTGCGACAAACAAGATATTATGGATATTTGCAATAGGTCAGCTTGGCTGGTCTTTGCTTTCGGGAATCATCGCAAACTGGCTCGTATTCTTCTATCAGCCAAGTCAGGAGGAGCTTGCAAAAGGTCAGCTCCAGTTCATACCAAAGGGCACTTTCATAGGTCTAACTGCTATCGGTATCATCACAGCCTTCGGACGTATCTTTGACGCTGTGACCGATCCGCTTATTGCAGGAAAGTCCGACTCATTGAAGCACAAATGGGGCAGACGTATCCCCTTTATGCGCTTTGCCGCTATCCCCTTTGGCGCAGTAACAGTTCTCATGTTCGTATCGCCCTTTGAGGCAGGCAGCTTCGGAAACGCAGCAACTCTTTTTGTATTCGCCATGATGTTCTACTTCTGCATGACCTGCTACTGTACTCCCTATAATGCTCTTATACCCGAGCTGGGCAGCACTCAGAACGCACGAATAAATCTTTCCACTTTTATTTCGGTTACTTATTTCTTTGGCACTGCCGTTGCATACCTCGTTCCGAATATCGCAGGTATGTTCCTCGAAAGCATGGGCTACGCAAACAGCTACCGCGTAACTATAGCTATACTTGCGGCTGTAGCTGTTATCTGTATGCTTGTCCCTGCATTCCTTATCGACGAAAATCAGTACGCAGACACTACTCCCAGCAAGAGCTCAGCATTCAGCTCTCTCCTTGCCACATTCAAGAACAAGGACTTCCGCATTTTCGTATGCTCTGATATCCTCTACTGGGTAGGTCTGACGCTGTTCCAGACAGGACTTTCATTCTATATAACCGTTCTTCTTGGACTTGATTCGGGCATGACTTTCCCACTGTTTGCAATAATGACAGTTGTTTCACTGGCATTTTATCCGCTGGTAAACATCTTCTCCAAAAAGCTGGGCAAAAAGAAGCTCATAGCATTCGCGTTCCTTTTCTTCTCCTTTGCTTTTCTTGTTACCGCAGCCGCTGGTATCCTCGCTATACCGCCATTTGTCTATGGAGTTATCATAGCTGTTCTCGCAGCTATACCAATGGCTATACTGGGCATACTACCACAGGCTGTAGTTGCTGATATATCAGAAGCAGACAAGCTCGACACAGGCGAGAGCCGACAGGGTATGTTCTATGCGGCTCGTACCTTTGCATTCAAGCTGGGACAGTCCCTTGCAATGCTCATGTTCACAAGCATCGCTCTTATCGGCGGCGATGTTGAAAAGGGCGAGTCGGGCTACGGTCTCGGATACCGCCTCACAGCTCTGTTAGCGGCAGGTCTCTGCCTGCTTGGCGGAATAGTTTTCCTCAAATACAACGAAAAGAAGGTCATTGACCGTATCGAGGGAGGACAGAAAAATGCTTAAATTCAAATCCCTGCAATTCCTTTATAATGACGGCGAAAACGACTTTATGGCAATAACCTCCAGCTCTGTGTGCAACGAGCGCATGAAGCTTGAAATTAATACTGACGGCGATGTTTTTACCGTAAAGCTCAAAGCAAATGACGAAATAACCATTCAGAAGCTGTGTGCGGAGTTTGAATATGACTTCAGGGACAGCGATAAGATATTCCTAAACGGCTATCAGTCATGGACAGACTCCGTGGAGCGTCCGGTTGACGGAAAAATGCGCGGTATCGGACATATTCCCTGCGCTATCCGTGAAAAATACGCCTTTTCACAGTACGGCGACTATAATTTTGCCGATTACGGCGATGATATGCACGGCTGGTCATACGGCTATATCCGTAATGATACTAACTATATCTTTATCGGCTCTTTTGCCGAAAATACAGGCTTCACACAGCTCATCACCCATGTTGACAAAGGACTTGTCTCCCTGAAAAAAGACTGTTCGGGAGTTACAATAAACGGTGAATGGTGCGCCTTGAAGGTCCTTCTCACCGAGGGCGGCGAAGCCGAGGTATTTGACAGATATTTCTCAGAGCTCGGAATAAAGCCAAGGGCTGCAAAGCCGATTTTCGGCTATACAAGCTGGTATAACCACTATCAAGATATAAATGAAAAAACTATACTTGACGACCTCAATGGTCTGGACGCTCTCACCTGCAAGGCTGACGTTTTCCAGATAGACGACGGCTGGCAGACCGCAGTCGGCGACTGGCTGTCCGTTGATGATAAAAAATTCCCCGAGAGCATGAAAAAGACTGCCGACGATATCAGCGCCGCAGGTCTTATCCCCGGAATATGGCTTGCTCCATTCGTCTGTGAGGAAAACTCCGATATTTTCCGCAATAACAAGGAGTGGCTGCTTCTTGACGACAAGCAGGAATACGTCAGGGGCGGCTCAAACTGGAGCGGCTTCTATGCGCTGGATATCTATAATCCCGAGGCTCGGGAGTACATCAAATACGCTATTGAGACCATAGTCAAGGAATGGGGCTACAAGCTGCTGAAGCTGGATTTTCTCTATGCCGCCTGCATAGTACCGCGGCGTGATAAAACACGCGGACAGATAATGGCTGAAGCTATGGATTTTCTCCGCGAATGTGCAGGAGACGCCATGATACTTGGCTGCGGAGTTCCTCTTGCTTCGGCATTCGGCAAGGTGGAATACTGCCGTATCGGCTGTGATGTAAGTCTTGACTGGAACGACAAGCCGCACATGAGACTAATGCACCGCGAGCGCGTCAGCACAAGGAATACTATCCTCAACACTGTGTTCCGCAGACAGCTTGACGGACGGGCTTTCCTGAACGATCCCGACGTTTTCCTGCTCCGTCCCTGCAATAATTCCCTTTCAACCGAGCAGAAAAAGTGCCTTGCAGAGGTCAATGCCCTCATGGGAAGCGTGCTTTTTACCTCCGATAACTTCTTCGACTACACTGAGGAAGAAACAAAGGAGCTCTCGAAAATACTGAAAATAAGGGACGCTGAGATAATCTCGGCAGACCTTGACGATGATACCCTTACCCTGAGATTCAGGATAGGCGAAAAGAAGTACATAAAACGCTACGATATGTGACAGAACAGGCTGACCTTCCACGGAAAGTCAGCCTGTATCCATAGCCGCGATTTGTCGTTTTTTGTCGCAATTTGTCGAAAAAAGCAGTATAAGAGAGGTGATATCCTTGAAAAAAGATGATCCAATCAGAAAGTATCTGCTCTTTATGCTTTTATCAGCCGCAGTTATCGGCGCTGTGATATTCTTCTTTTATGTAACGGATAAGCCTGAAAACACACGAAATACTGTAACAATAATCCCAAGAACAGAGGATATATCCACAGAATACACAAAGACTTCAAAGACATCGACCACATCAAGATCAAAGACTACGACACGCAAAACCACTTCTCATACTTCAAGGACTACAGCTGTTCCTACTACTGCCGAATTTGTCCGGCTTGATATCAATTCCGCCGGCGCTGACGAACTGACAAAGCTTAAGGGCGTTGGAGAAGTCCTTGCGCAGGAAATAATAAGCTACCGCGAAAACAGCGGCGGTTTCAGAAATATCGAGGAGATAATGAACGTAAAGGGTATAGGCGAGAGCATTTTCGCTGATATCCGCGACCATATCTACGTTATTGATCCGATTTATGATGAACCAGAGGAAGAGCCTGTCATCGGCGACACTCCCGATGTTGAACAGGAAACGGAACACGTTCCCACTCTTGAAGAACTTGCTCCCATTAACATCAATACCGCGGAGCGAGATATCCTGACGCTTCTGCCTCATGTGGACGAGGAAATCGCTGACAGGATAATAGATTTCAGAGAGCGTGCAGGCGGATTCCGTAACGAATATGAGCTTCTGCTCATAGACGGGCTTTCACGAAGCGATGCCGCTGAGATCATGGAATATATAACTATTGGAGACGATGAAAAAGCCCCTTGACCTGATATCAAGGGGCATTAATGTGTAAGCAAAGTAAGCCACTTATAAAAAGTAAGCGAGCCTGCGAGCGCCAACGTAGTTGGGCGCACAGGCTCTGTGCGGATACGCCTGACTGGAATCGAACCAGCGCACACCGCGTCGGAGGCGGATGCTCTATCCACTGAGCTACAGGCGTATAAATAATAATACTATAATATTATATCAAAAACTCTTGAAATTTGCAAGCATTTGTGCTATAATTATAAAAAATAAATTAGGAGGGAACGTTTTGGGGAACTACATTTATTTGATAGTTGCGCAAACAGGCACCAGACCTGCAAGGTTCTTCAAATTTTTCACCAAAAAGCCTTATAATCACGTTTCTCTTTCAGGCGATATAGAACTTTCCGAGATGTACAGCTTCTGCCGTACTTACCGTCCTTTTCCGCTTCCTGCTACCTTTAACAAGGAAATAGTCGGTCAGGGCACACTGGGACAGTACCACAATATACCATGTGAGATATATCGCATCAGCGTTACTGACGAACAAAAAGAAGCATATAACAAGATAATCCACCATTTTGAAGAATACCGCAAGGTGTATTCGTATAATCTGCTCGGTCTCCTTGCAGTTTACTTCAATATCGAATGGAAACGCGAGCGGAGCTTCGTCTGTTCGCAGTTCGTAGCCTACACAATGGATAAGATAGGAATACCACTGGAAAAGGCGTTCAGCCTTTATAAGCCCGATGATTTCAGGAGTTTCCCGGGTGCAGACCTTATCTATACAGGCGAACTGAACACTTTCTACTATACAAGGCAATCCAAGCTATATACATAATGATATGACATAAGCCGCCGCTCTCACCTCGTCAGGTGAGAGAAGATAAGCTCCGCAGTAAGCCTTGCTTTCGGGAGCTATCCCCGATATGCTGAACTTAGCGCTGTGGTCAAGAAGCTCAACTGAGGCTTGTCCGCCGCTTATTACAGCTCCCGCAGGTCGGATATCTTCACCGCTGAGCCTGTTGTAGGAATTGGCATAACAATTGATAAACATCCATGAGCCGCCGCTCAGAAGCAGATATAAAAAAACTGCTTTGAGGGCGGTGTTTTTATTTTTTCTGCGCATATTATCTCCTTTTCATGGAATTGAGAAGCTGTCCCAGCGACCTGCCGAAAAGCTGTCCCGCAAACTGCACCTGTCCCAGAGTATTGCCGTGAGAGCCTACCTCTATGAGGAGACTTCCATTGGTAAGGTCCTGATTATAATGCCTGTAATCGAATAATATGGGACGGGTAAAGCCCTTGTGGTCGGACTCCAGCTTGCTTTGCAGAGCGCAGGCAAAGTGGAAATTCTCCATATAATTCGGCATACCGAGAGTGCCGTCATCACAGCCCGATATTATCATTATCTGCGCGGCTTCTTTGCCGTCCACCTCGATAAACGGCTGATAGGCAACACCGTCGCCGCCGATAGCGTCCCTGTGAATGTCGAGAACTACCTTTATACTCGGGTACTGCTCCAGAATCGGCGTTATAGTATCGCGGCTTCTGCCGTATGAGCCGTTATAAGAGGGATAATCGTGTATCTCCCTTGCGTGGATAACGCCTATCCCCTGCGCTTCAAGCTCCGCCTGTATGGCGTCACCTACCATGACAGCATTTTTCGTCGGATCAGTAGTCCTGTAGTTGAATGATGTATCGTAATTATCGCGGACATAGGGCTCAAAGCTCTCGGTAGTATGAGTGTGATATATCAGCACCAGCGGTTCATCGGTATCCTTTACCGTGAAATTGGGGAGATAGCCGCTCTCCTGCATAAGAGTTTCGTTGGGGATATCGGTCTTGTTGTTGACCTGTCCGCCGCCCTCCAAGTCAAAAAAGGAGTTGCCGCTGTATTCGCCGTAGGTCGTGCGTATTATCTCACCGTCGCTGCCCCAGCTCTTGGGGTAGGGCTTTGCGCCTGCGTCATCGGCACGGGTGTCTCTCGGATCGGGCAGGCGCAGATACTCCTGATTCTCAGCCTTTTCATCGCACACTCCGTAGCCTACCGAAAGAGTCATCTTCCCCTCAAGAAGCTCGTCTTCACGGACGATACGGCTGATAGTTTCGCTGTCTGCTTTATGGGGAGCTGCCGCAGTTTCCGTATGAGTTATCAGCTCCTTTGACGAAAACAAGCTGTCTCTAATGCCGAATGCTCCGTGAACTGCTGCTGCCGCCGCAACAGGCAGCATTACAGCCGCTATGCACCTTACAGTACCGCTTTTTCTTCTGCGCTTATGGCGTTTCATACACTCACCTCACTTTTTTCATCTGAGATAAGTATATTCTCCTATCGGCGCGAGTATGTCCGTAAATCACCGTCATTTTCCGCACTTTTTCGGCATATTATGCAGAGAGGTGATATTCATGTACAGATGTCTGCGGCTCGGCAGGCTTATGCGCCATATTTTTACAGCTGCACTTATCGTCAGCTTTTTTGTCATCGGCTCACGGCTCTCCCTTGCAGCTGCCGAAAAATGCCGCGAAACTCCCGTGTCGCTCCCTGTGATAATGTGCCACAGCGTATGCGAAAAGCCCCCTGCGGACTACATAGTCTCTCCCTCACAGCTTGATGCAGACCTTGAATGGCTTGAATCTCATGGCTTCACTGCCGTCAGCGCACAGCAGCTCATTGACTACACCAACGGCAAGGGCAGCCTGCCGAAAAAGCCCGTGCTCATAACCTTTGACGACGGCTTTTACAATAATCTGTCAATTGCCCTGCCGCTTCTCAAAAAGCATGATATGTGTGCCGTTGTATCTATTGTTGGCAGATATACCGACGATTATGCAGCCGCCGATCCTCATGCGGACTGCTACTCTTATCTCACATGGGCGGATATCTCGGAGCTTGCCGCCTCGGGGCGCGTTGAGATAGGCAGCCACACCTACGATATGCATTCCCGAAACGGACTGCGGCAGGGCTGTGCGAAGCTCCCCGAGGAAAGCAATGATGATTACACATCAATTCTTCGCACAGATATAGGACTGCTGAAAACCGAGCTTCACGATAACTGCGGCATAGTGCCTGCGGTATTTGCCTATCCTTTCGGAGCTCTCAGCAAGGAGAGCCTGCCTGTGCTCCGTGACAGCGGCATACTCATGACTCTCACCTGCCGTGAGGGCATGAACACTATCACCCGCAAGCCTGACTGCCTTTACGGTATATTCCGCTATAACAGGAGTGGACTCCTTACCACTGAGGAATACATGGAACGGATAACAAAAGAGCTCCCCGTGTAATATCGGGGAGCAGTGTTTACTATGCAAAAACGGGCGAGAATGTCAGCGTCAGGTCGTCTATACTTCCGCCTGAGGACTTTCTCGACGATGAGCTTCTTGATGAAGAACGTGAAGATGACGATGAACCAATTCTGTAGCGGTTCTTCTCGATTATCTCCTTGCCGAAGAATTCATCAAAGCTGTCGTAGCCGCTGTTATTCCAGTACTTATCGTACTTAGGATCACGGTACTTCTCGAATCTTTCGGGGATAGTGCCGTCTCTGTCGTAATCCTCTGTAATCTGCTGCTGATGCTCTGCAAAGTACATAGCGTCAGGCATTATCTTGTACATGATAAAGCCGTAATACGCGAAGAATATTCCTGCAAGCACCGAAAGCACGATACCCACTATGGCAAAGGCTGTGCCCTTTCTCTTCTGTATAAGGGATATGACAGCAAAAATGATACAAAGGGGAACTGTGATTATGCTAAGGCAGGTGCAGCATGGTATAATATTGACAAGCGCCATAACAAAGGAAGCGATAGCAAATCCGCCGCCCTTGCGATTGTCACGGGGCATATTATAATTGCTGTTATAATTGCCGTACTGATTATTGTTCTGATATCCGCCGCCGTAGCAGTTGTTATTGTATCCGTTGTTGTTATAGCCGTTATTATATTGGTTATTTCCGTAATTATTGTCCATTTCAACTTCTCCTTTACAGACTTGTCTCCCAGTTCCAGTTGCGGACTTCAAGCTCCTCAAGATTATAGGGAGTTTTCTGGTAAACGCAGTAATTCAGCCAGTTCGAGAACATAAGGTTTGCAGTGCATCTCCATGAAAATACAGGCATATTATTGGGATCGTCATTCGGGAAATAATTATAGGGTATCTGTATATCAATGCCCTTTTCCACATCTCTCCTGTACTCGTTGGCGATAGTATCCCTGTCATACTCGGAGTGACCTGTGATGAAGTACTGCCTGCCGTTTTTATTTGCAACGATGTGAACTCCAGATATCTCCGACGAGGTCAGTATCTCAAGCTGTGGTATACGCTCGATATCCTCTCTGCGAACCTCGGTATTGCGTGAATGAGGAACATAAAAGATATCGTCGAAGCCCCTCAGGAGCTGACAGTTGCTTACCTCAGCCCTGTGAGGGAAAATACCGAACATCTTCTGGTCGAGAGTATATTTCGGGATACCGTAATGATAGTAAAGTCCTGCCTGAGCCGCCCAGCAGATATAGATAGTGGAGAAAACATGAGTCTTTGACCACTCCATGATATTGGTTATTTCCTTCCAGTAATCCACCTGCTCGAAGTCAAGGAGCTCCACGGGAGCGCCCGTGATTATCATTCCGTCGTAGCGGTTGTCGCTTATCTCATCAAAGGTCTTGTAGAAAGAATCCAGATGATGACTTGATGTATTTCTCGAAACATGAGAAGCCATTTGCAGAAGCTCAACGTCCACCTGTAAAGGCGTATTACTGAGCAGTCTCATGAGCTGGCTCTCGGTCTCTATTTTTTTGGGCATTATATTGAGTATAATGACCTTAAGCGGACGGATATCCTGATGCTCCGCCCTTTCCTTGGACATTACGAAGATATTTTCTTCTCCAAGAGTCTTGAATGCTGGCAGCTCTGACGAGATCCTTATCGGCATTCAAAATCCTTCCTTTCATACATTATCTTTCTTATTCTTGCAGCTCTGACAGCCGTTCATAAAGCTGTCAAGGTCGCCGCACTGTCTGCTGTCTCCGCTTATGAAGCGGAGCTTTTTAAGATTGTCGAACTTGCTGTCGTCGGATAGCTCGAAAAGCATATGCTTTATGCCCTTTAGAACGCTTTTCAGCATGACTGAGCGCACCATTCCGTCGCAGAGCATAAGGTCTCCGCCATCGTCATAGTCGTAGACCACAGTCCTTTCAGCTCCGTAGGAATAGGCGATGAAGCCTATTACTTCTCCCCTGTCCAGAGCCTCGGTAATATGGAGCTCAGCACTGCCTGAACGCTCCGAGAGCTTCTCGTAGCCGACAGTGTCGAACCTTTCCTGTATCTCCAGCATATTACTTCTCCTTGCCGATAGCGTTTCGTATAGCACGAAGTTCCTCGGCAGTAAGCTCGCGGTAGGTACCCGGCTTCAGCATACCCATTTTAAGAGGTCCTATGCTGATACGGCGAAGTCTTGCAACTTCCAGTCCCACAGCCTCGCACATCTTACGTATCTGGCGGTTTCTGCCCTCTTTTATAGTCATGAGCAGAACTACCCTGCCCTCAGCCTTGTCCTTGACAACTACCGTAGCAGGCATAGTTTTTCTGCCGTCTATCTCAACGCCCTCGGACAGCCTTACAAGCTGCTCGTCGGTGATGTCGGGGCGTACAGTTACGCGGTAGGTCTTGGAAATATGTCTGCTCGGGTGCATTATGCTGTTGGCAAATTCGCCGTCATTTGTAAAGAGGAGAAGTCCCTCGGAGTTCCTGTCAAGACGTCCGACAGGATAAACGCGCTCCTCGACATCTTCAAGGAGGTCCATGACGCAGCGTCTGTCAAGCTCGTCGGAAACCGTAGTAACATAGCCTCTGGGCTTGTTCATCATAAGGTAAACGAAGCTCCTCTTGCGCGGCATGGCAATACGCTCACCGTCAACGGTGATAATGTCCTTGAAGCCGCACTTGTCTCCCAGCTTTACGGGGTGACCGTTGAGCTTTACCCTGCCCTTGGTTATGAGCTCCTCAGCCTTTCTGCGTGAGCAAACTCCGCAGTCGGCTATCATTTTCTGAATTCTTATTTTTTCCACTGTAATCCTATCCTTAAGGGGAGAAAAATCTCCCGAGATTTTCTTTTATTTTCGCAAACAGGCTTTTCCTGTCCGCACACTTTTTTTCAAAGACTATATCCTCGTCGGCATATAAGGGGACTGTTTCCACCTCGCGTCCCATGAAGCTTACACGCAGCTTTCCAGCCTCGTCTCCTGCACTTACGGGAGCGTACAGAAAAGGCTGACCGATGACCGTGAATTCAAAGTCGCTGATATCACCAGCCGATGTAGTCACGGAAACGGTGCTCTCTTTGGCTGAAAGATGAAGCTTTTCACTGCTTCCGCCCACTATATCTGCGGAAATATCCGCAGGTAGCGGAACTTCCAGAGTTCTTGCGGTCTGAAAGCCATAGTCATAAAGCGCCATATGATCGTTCCAGTCGTTGCGGTCATTTAGCGTCACGCAGATAAGGTCTTTTCCGTCACGCTCACAGGCGGACACAAGGCACCTGCCTGCTTCGTCAGTAAATCCCGTTTTTACGCCGTAGACTCCGTCGTACATGGTCAGCAGCTTATTGGTGTTTTTCAGCCACCGCTCATACGGGGGAGCCCCGAATCTCAGCTTCAGACTTGTCTGGGAGCATACCTCGCGGAAGATATCGTTTTTCAGAGCTTCACGGGCAAGCAGAGCCATATCCGCAGCAGATGAGCCGTGCCCCTCTCCCTCAAGTCCCGAGGGCGTAACGAAATAGGTCTTGGAAAGTCCCATTTCACGGGCGCGGTCGTTCATAAGCTCTGCGAATTTTTCGATACTTCCCGAAATCTTCACAGCCGCCGCATTAGCAGCGTCATTTCCCGACGGAAGAAGCATACCGCAGCAAAGAGCATACTTTGTGACGGTATCGCCCTCACGAAGTCCCATGGACGAGCCCTCCACCTTTATGGCTTCGCTGTCCACTGTAAATTCATCGTAAAGCCCACCGCTTTCAAGGCACAGCAGAGTTGTCATTATCTTGGTCGTGCTCGCCATGGGGAGCTTCTCTGCGGCATTATGAGCATATATGACCTCTCCCGTATCAGCAGAGATGACTACAGCCGCCTTTGCCGATATTTCAGGCGGTTCAGCTCCATGGGCGTTCAGACCGCCAAGAGTACCGCAAAAGATGATAAATGACGAAAAAACTGCAATTGACCTTTTCACAGGCACACCTCCGCACAAAAGCTATGCTAAAGGATATGCCGATATATCAGCTTTTATTCTCAGTTAAGAGGCACGGATTCGTCTGTGATACCGCCGTCGCTTATCTCAGTTGCGCCACCGTTCTTTTTCTTGTTGATGAAGCCGCTTACCTTGTCGATAATTGCAGGCATCTTCTCGATAGCGTTGCTGATAGGATCGTTAGAGCCCTCCATATTGACCATTTTAGCAGAGCCGTCAGGAGAGATAACGAGGAATCCCTCGGGCTTTATGGAAACGCCTGCTCCTGCTCCGCCGCCGAAAAGGTCCTTATCGTACTTTGAAGGCAGGTCTGAGCCGCCCGAAGCAAAGCCGTAGCTTACCTTGGAAACGGGAATGATAGTTGTGCCGTCGGGGAGCTTTATAGGCTCGCCGATAATAGCGTTGACGTCAGCCATTTCCTTGATCTTCTCGATAGAAATTCCTAAAAGTTCGCTTACAGGTGTGTTTTTTGCACTCATTGTATATACCTCACTTCTGCCTTGCGGCTGATTTTTTCATTTTGCGTTTTCTGAGCTTATCAGGGATAAATGTCCTGAAAATATATGTCAGCAGGAACCATGCTCCTGCGATGACTGCTGTACCGAGTCGGAAAGAAAGCTTTCCGGATGTGTCCCAGCGTCCCTTTGCTACGCCGAACTGCGGACGGACATCTATAGTTTTCAGCCTTACGGTAAAGAGCTGGCTGAAAAACGCTATGCCGTTGAATATCAATGTGGAATATTTTCCGTATTTGAGGGCGCAGTCATAGGCGTCCTCGTCGGCGATTATGAAGTCGATGTAGAAGTCCTTGAGCTTGAAGCCCTTGAATATTTTCAGCATTGGGCGCTGAGCGCTCTCCCATATGCCCACAAGGAACTCAACCTTGTCGCTGAGGGACTTCTTTTCCTCGTCATTTTCCTTATCGTCATCATCTGACTCGAATGGATCGTCGTCGGCTTCGTCTTTTTTCTTTTTATCGTCTTCCTTAGGAGCTTCATCGGTATGAGCCGTAACTCCCGAAGAACTGTTTTCAGCAGTTTCCGTATGGGCTCCGCTGTCTGTATCCTCCGTGACCGCAGGCACCATATCCGCCTCGGGATCGTTTACGGGGATATCGTCCAGTTCCTTTTCCCATTCGTACTTTTCGCGCTGTTTTTTCTTCTTTTTGGACTTTTTTTCCTTTACAGGCTTGGGCTTTTTTTCTTTTTTGGGCTTCTTCGGCTTATCTTTCTTATTGGCTTTGCGCTTTTTCCACCAGCCGTAAAGACCTCCGCCCTCTGAATCCATAAGGTTTATTATCCAAAGCTTTACCTTATATCTGAATTTGCCGTCGATATAGCTGAACTCTCCTCCTGCAGGAGTTATGAGCACGACTAATATCAAAGCCAATACGGCAAGAAGTATATACAGCAGAATTTTTAGAATTATCATTCCTGCCGCTCCTTTACGTTTATTTTATTCCTGATTTGACTCGGAAAGCTCTCTTTCCACGAATTCGTCCTCTGTTTCCAGCACGAGGTCTCCCTGACCGGGTAACGGCGGAAGATCGGCTACTGAACTGAGACCGAAGCTTCTCAGAAATACCGATGTTGTCCTGTAGACTATGGGCTTTCCGGGAACGTCAAGACGTCCTGCTTCTTCAACAAGCCCCTTTTCCACGAGGTTGTTGATAACAGACGAGCTGTCTATGCCGCGGACGTTTTCAACGAAGCCCTTTGAAACAGGCTGATTATAGGCAATTATGGTAAGAGCCTCCATAGCCGCATTTGAAAGGGGCGCAGACCTCTTTGTTTCAAGAGCCGCCCTCACCTGCTCGCCGAACTCCTCACGGGTACACATCTGATAGCTGCTGTCAAATTTCTTTATGCAGATACCGCTGCTGTAGTCCTCATAGCGCTCATTGAGCAGTCTTATCATTGACGGCAGTGTACCTGCGTCAACTCCGCTTGCCTCCGAAAGGCGATATATCTCGATTGGCTCGCCGCTTGCAAAGAGGATAGCCTCTATTGCTCCGAGCTTTTCTTTGATCTCCAAGCTTTTCTCACTCCGTTCTTATTTCCCTTGAAGTATATCATCATATTATCTTCACTGATGGTTATACGTCCGTGTCTGGTGAGCTCCAGCACTGCAAGGAATGTCGCCACTCTTGCGGAGCGGTCCGTTACTCCCTCATAGAGCTTATCCATGTACACCTCGCCCGATTCATAGAGCTGTCTCAGAATATGTACCACCTTGGTCATAACTGAAACTATACGCCGCTTCACTACCGAGTTTATCTTGTTCTCAACGTGGAGCTTTGCGTGCTCGGACTTGATATTTTTAAGGGATATGGCGCTGTAGGCTATGGCAAGTCTCTCAGGCTCATGGACAAGAGTATATGTCATGTCAGCCTTTATCTTCATGGGCTCGCGGACGAATATACTGCCGCCGACATAAGCCTCAGCAAGCTTCTGAGCTGCTATCTTGCACAGCGAGTACTCGATAAGAGCTCCCTCCAGCTCGCGCTTCATCTGCTCAGCTTCTTCGGGCTGGGGCAGCAGAAACGCTGTCTTGATGTATATGAGCCTTGCAGCCATTTCCAGAAATTCGCCTGCAAGCTCCAGATTCTGCTCGTGAGCCTGATCTATGTAGATGAGATACTGCTCAAGCAGCTTGGATATCTCGATATCGCAGATATTCAGCTTATGCTTGGCAATAAGGCTCAGCAGCAGGTCGAGAGGTCCCTCAAAGACCTCCAGCTTGAATGAAATACTTTCCATATTATCCTCTGATCGTTCTGATTATAAAGCGAAAAGCTTTGGTATCCACATAACAGAGAGCCAAAGCAGCTCCTCGACTTTTTCCCTTACAAAGATATACGGCATCATAAGCTCGGTGATATGCGTCGAAAGAAGCAGCAAAACAATAAATGCTGTGTTGATCGCTCTGAAATTCCTAAACACCCACATATCGAACTTCGCAGGCATAAAGGAACGGATTATATTGAAGCCGTCCAGCGGAGGAAGCGGTATCAGGTTGAATACAGCAAGGCTGATATTTATATAGGCGAAGGAATACAGCAGTGTTCCCGCTATCTGTGCTCCCGACGTCTTGGTGGAAATCTCAAGAGTTTCCACATTTGTTACTAACGCAGAGCACATTAAAACCATGCATAGCGCCAGTCCGATAAAAGCAGCGATAAGATTCGACAGCGGTCCTGCAAGTGAGACCATTGCCATACCCAGACGTCTTTTCTTGAACTTTGAAGGATTCACAGGGACGGGCTTAGCCCAGCCTACTCCCAGAATGAGCATAAGCACAAAGCCTGCGATATCCAGATGAGCAAAGGGATTAAGTGTTATTCTTCCTGCTTCCTTTGCCGTATCATCGCCGAACCAGTGCGCAACAAGTCCGTGGGCTGATTCATGCAAAGGGACAATAAGCAGAAATACCGCCGTTCTTACAGCAGCAGTAAGCAAAAATTCGCTTATATCTGTTTCAAACATATTTATCCTTTCAAAACACAGGGCAAAACTGCCCCGATATAGTTATACAATATATATTATACTACATAACGGTATATATTTCAAGTAAAAAAAGCAAATTAAGTGCCGCAAAAAAATTTTTTTCATTTTTTTTGAAAAAACACTTGCTTTTTTTCTGATTATGTGTTAGAATAATCATGTTGTATTTTTACAGGTTAGTTAAGGAGGTGCAACCTAATGGCAAAATGTGATATCTGCGGAAAGGGCGTAACCTTTGGTATCAAGGTTTCCCACTCACACAGACGTTCCAACAGAACATGGAAGCCTAACGTAAAGCGCGTAAAGGCTATCGTCAAGGGTACTCCTTGTCATATCTATGCTTGCTCAAGATGTCTGCGTTCAGGCAAGATTGAGAGAGCTTGATCATGTAACGGTAAATTAAGAGCGTTCCTTTGCGGAGCGCTCTTTTTTTAAATATTTCACATAAAATTCCGCTTCAAGGAGCTTCTATGAACAGCGAACTGATAAATAACATTGACAAGCTTCACACCACCGAACTGGGAGAAGTCCGCATAAAGCGGAATCTCTCCCTTGAATGTTCCGATACGGTCAAATGGTGCAGAGACAGGATACTCTCCCCCGAAGCCGTTATCGGGCGCCGCGGCAAGAACTGGTATATAACCGTAAACGGCTGTATCATCACAGTAAACGCCTACAGCTATACAATTATCACTGCACATAAACGAAAGGAATGATAATATGAACATCAGACGCTTTGAAACAACTGACGCAGAAGCTGTCTCTGCTCTTGTTATAAAAACTCTCCGCATTTCCAACGCAAAGGACTACCCTGCCGAACTCATGGAGGAGATAGTGAAGTCAATGCAGCCGCAGAATATCCTCGAGCGCGCCGGCTGGACGCACTTTTATGTAGTCGAGGATAACGATACTATCATCGGCTGCGGTTCTATAGGTCCTTTCTGGGGCAAGGAAGACGAAAGCGGTCTGTTCACTATATTTGTACTACCCGAGTATCAGGGAAAAGGCGTGGGCAGGCTCATCATGGAAACTCTCGAAAAAGACGAGTTCTTCCTCCGTGCAAAGCGCATCGAAATACCTGCTTCCATTACAGGCTGCCAGTTCTACAGAAAGTTCGGCTACGATTACAAGAACGGCAAAGCGGAGCTCGACGAGGAAAGGCTCTACCGCCTTGAAAAGTTCAGAACTCCTGCGATACTTGCAATAAAAGCTATAGAAAGAGATAATATCCCCGAATGTACGGAAGTCATAAGAACGAGCTTTATGACTGTTGCAGACGAGTTCGGCTTCACTGTGGAAAACGCTCCCAGATTTGTTGCCTTTGCAACTACTGATGATAAGCTGTACTCCCAGTTTGACAGCGAGCACCGTCCGATGTACGGCTATTTTTCCGAAAACGGAAGAATTATCGGATATTATTCCCTGCTTCTTCTCGAAAACAATGAATGCGAGCTGAATAATCTCTGCGTTCTTCCGGAATACAGGCATAAAAACATTGGCGGAGCTCTGTTCGCCGACGCCTGCGCAAAAGCAAAGGATAAAGGCTGCGATAAGCTTGTATTCAGCATAGTTGAAGAAAATGAGAAGCTCCGCAAATGGTACGAAAAACATGGAGCTGTACATACATACACGAAAAAATTCGATTTCTTCCCGTTTACCTGCGGATACATGGAAAAGTCACTATAAGAAGGAGTAAACTATGTCCGACCGTTTTTCAAGAACCGAGCTTCTTTTCGGCGAAGAAGCCATGAAAATCCTTGCAAACTCCCGTGTGGCAGTTTTCGGCATTGGCGGCGTGGGCGGCTATGCCGTTGAGGCTCTCGCACGTTCGGGAGTGGGAGCACTTGACCTTATCGACGACGACAAGGTCTGCGTTACCAATATAAACCGCCAGATAATAGCCCTTGACAGCACCGTTGGTATGTACAAGGTGGACGCAGCGGCGGAGCGTATCCGCGAGATAAATCCCGAATGCAAGGTGACCTGCCACAAGATGTTCTATATGCCCGAAACTGCTGATAAACTGGACTTTTCCCAGTATGACTATGTCATTGACGCTATCGACACGGTCACAGGCAAAATCGAGATAATCATGCAGGCTAAACAAGCAGGAGTTCCCGTTATAAGCTCAATGGGCGCAGGAAACAAGCTTGATCCTACGCGGTTTGAGGTCGCGGATATTTACAAGACCTCCGTATGCCCCCTCGCAAAGGTCATGCGTTATCAGCTGAAACGCCGCGGCGTCAAGAAGCTCAAAGTCGTCTACTCAAAGGAGGAGCCCATTACTCCACAGGGACAGGCTGTTGATGACGGCTCGGGCAAGACCGATATGCGTAGCGGCTCTGCAAGGCGCTCCACGCCTGCTTCTGTAGCCTTTGTGCCCTCGATTGTGGGACTTATCATCGCAGGCGAGGTCATCAAGGATATAGTGAAAAAAGCCGCAAAGGAGAATGATACATGAAAATAACCGCAGCATCAGAAGCAGACTTCGATACCGTAAGATCCATAACTCAGCAGACTATAAAGGCTGTCTATCCCCACTACTATCCAAAAGGAGCGGTGGACTTCTTTCTCGCCCACCACAGCGACGAAAATATAATGCGCGATATCCGAAACGGCGATGTTTTTCTGCTCTATACCGATACCAATGAAGTGGCAGGCACTGTCACCACCGAGAAAAACGAAATAAACCGACTTTTTGTGCTCACCGAGTATCAGGGACAGGGCTTCGGCGGAGCTCTCCTGCGCTTTGCCGAGGAGCGTATCGCCGAGAATTATGACAGGGCGGAGCTGTCCGTATCTCTGCCTGCAAAGGCTATTTATCTCAAAAAGGGCTATGTTTTCAAGGAATACTGCGCTATCAGGACCGAAAACGGTGATTATCTGTGCTTTGACAATATGGAGAAGCCCATGTTAAAATAAAAATAAATATCCCAAAGACTTGATTTATGCCCGTTTTTTTGTTATAATATTTTAGTGAGTTTTTGGGGTATAGCCAAGCGGTAAGGCACAGGACTTTGACTCCTGCATTCGTGGGTTCAAATCCCGCTGCCCCAACCACAAGCTGAGCCAGCTTGACCGCGTCCACGTTGTCGCTTGCAAGCTCGCTCACTCTTAACAGAAATGCTGCTTGTACATCGCTTACAGCACTATTGCGTCCTGTTTGAATCAGGGCGTTTTTTATTATTCTTTTAAGAAATAATATATCAATTGCAGGACGCCGAGGGTGGCGCCCCCTACAAACTACTAAGCACTAATCACTAACAACTCCAAACTAATTGACTTTTTCAGCGAGATATGCTATTATAAATTATCAATTACGTGATTTTTCGAGGTGAAAACAATGAAAAGAACCGATTACATAAGCTGGGACGAGTATTTCATGGGCATTGCAATGCTCTCCGCACAGCGCAGCAAGGACAACTCCACACAGGTTGGCGCTTGTATCGTCAACGACCAGCACAAGATAGTTTCTGTAGGATACAACGGTATGCCCACAGGCTGCGATGATGACGATATGCCGTGGGAGCGCAGTGCCGAGTCCCCTCTCGACACAAAGTACCCTTTCGTATGCCACGCGGAGCTCAACGCTATACTCAACAGCAGCTTCGGAAGCCTCAGCGGCTGCACTCTCTATGTTACACTTTTCCCCTGCAACGAGTGCGCCAAGGCTATCATACAGTCGGGTATCAAACGCGTGGTCTACTACAGCAATAAGTACGCAGATACCGACGGTGTCAAGGCTTCGTGCATACTTTTCGACAAGTGCGGAGTCAAGACAGAGGAATACAAGCACAGCGGCAAGAATATAACTCTTTCAGTCTGAGGTTAACATCATGGTGATAAAACGAATTAACTGCTCGGTGCAGTAATAAAGGGAACGTCCCACCGAGTAAGAATAGTTCCCATACTGCGCCCATATTTGAAAAATAATATTAAAGGAGCAGTTATTATGAACGAATATGTAAATCTTGAAAGAATAGAATTTGTAGTTACAATGGGCTGCACAGGCAGGTGCAGACATTGCAGCGAGGGCAGCCACGATTTCGGCGGCGAGCACATCGACGGCTCAGCGGCTGCAAAAGCTATTACCGAGGTCTGCCGATACTACGACATAAAGTCGCTGATGACCTTCGGCGGAGAGCCTCTCCTCTATCCCGAGACTGTCTGCGCTATACACAGCGCCGCAAGAGCTTCGGGAATACCGCAGCGCGACATCATAACCAACGGCTATTTCAGCAAAAAAGAAAGCAGGATACGTGAAGTCGCTGAAATGCTTGCAGAAAGCGGCGTGAACTGCGTTCTGCTGTCCGTTGACGCTTTTCATCAGGAGACTATCCCACTTGAGCCTGTGACGCTTTTTGCAGAATCTGTGAGAAATGCGGGAGTTCCCATTTTTCTCAGTCCTGCGTGGCTGAGAAGTCCCGAGGACGACAATCCATACAATAACGAAACGCACAGATTGCTGAAGATATTCACGGAAAAGGGCTTCGGAGTTTCTCAGGGAAACATAATATTCCCACAGGGCAACGCAAAGATGCTTCTTGCGGAGTACTTCGACGAGAATAATACAATCGCAAATCCCTATGAGGACGATCCGAGAAATATCCGCGCTCTGTGTTTTGAGCCCGACGGCAGCGTTCTCGGCGGAAATGTCTACGATACGGATATCATGGATTTAATAAAAAACTACAAACCATAATAAAAATTGATAGTTGAGAATTAAGAGTTGAGAGTTATTGTATCGCCTGCAGCGATATATTTTAAATAATATGAGCGGAGCAAATACATAAACTCTCCACTCTCAACTATAAACTCTAAACTAAAAGCGGCTAAGTTATCTTAGCCGCTTTTGCTATAAGGGAGGTTTATTTTGCACTTGGAGCAAGATCCTTGACCTTACCGAGAAGGAACTCCTGTATTCTCAGGGCGTCATTGGAGGTAATGCCCTTTACAGTTACATCAACGTCTCCGTTGAGCTGTCCCTTTGCAGTGATATGTGTTTCGTCAGAACCGTTCAAGCCATATTTATTAGGATTTGCAAGGCTCTGCATAATGAGAACAGCGTCTGACATATCAATATTGCCGTCACAGTTAGCGTCGCCGTACTTCACATCTGTAGGCACGGGAGCTGTTGTAGTCGTAGTTGTTGTAACTACAGGCTTAGATGTAGTTGTAGTCGATGATGTGGAAGGCCCGGAACTGCCCTTGTAAAGGTCCTTCGGGAGCTCGGAAAGCGAGATACAGAAATCGCTGTTGTAGAGAGCCTTTACTGCGTCTGCGTCCTGATAATCCTCGCCGCAGAGGAAGTGAGCCTGCTCCGAATCATACCATGGGCAGAAATACAGCCAGTAAGCGTGTTCAACCTGCATATTGTTAAGTCCCGGGATAGAGTCATTCTCAGGCATAGACACCATTTTATTGCCCTTGACGAACTTATTGAGTGTATAGAAGATACCTGCCTCGGCGTCCTCATTAGGAACGCCCTGCTGCTTTCCGTCGTGACGGTTGTACTGGCAGTTGTACTTGTCAAATCCTACGATATCTACCTTATCATCGCCTGAGTACCACTTAGCGGAGTTATCAGACCACGCATACAGGTTCTGCTCCCAGATAAGGTTATGGAGACCGTACTCGTTGGTGAGAGTGTCCTGTAGGAAAGCCCAGAGCTGATTGTAAACTACAGCGCCCTCCTTCGACCACCAGAACCATGCCCCCGAACCGTCTATAGGATCGTCGGTATGGCTGGGGTTGCCCTCTGCCTCGTGGAAAGGACGGAAGATAACGGGAACGCCTGCGTCCTGAAGCTTTTTGAGCTCGGCTGCAAGATTCTTCATACAGAGCTGGAAGTAATCGTACTCCATAGTGCCCTTCTTCATGCAGTTTGCAGTTACGAAGTCTGTATTCTGAGTGTATGTTGTCTTTGCAAAGTCAAGAGGCTCACCAAGAGTATAGTCAGCCTTCTGAGTAGGAACGTTTACGTGCCATGAAGCTGTGCAGATACCGTTTTTCTTGGTCGCCCAGTCTATCATACGCTGTGCAACGCCGTCGTCCCATGCATAGCACGGGCAGTAGCTTCCGAAGTCAAAGCCGCGGATAGCAGGCTCCTCACCTGTGAGCTCCTTGAGGTATCTCACCTCGAAATCATAGTCGTTGTATGTGTAGTTGCGGTTCTGAGTGCTGTAGGTGTATACCTGTCCGTCGGGACCTGTGCAGTGCCACGGGAACTTCTCGCCCTGCTCCGTCTTGTCCCAGCTCTCCTCGTCGATGACGTATTCAACGCCCTTCTGGTCAACGCACTTATTTGCGTTTGCGTCATAGCGGATAGTGGTCTCAACAGCATGACCGCCGCCGTATATCTCCTGCTGACCTGAGAGGATATGCTTGCCGTAAACGCTCTTGAGATACTTCATGAGAGCCTTTGTCTCGGAAGTAGCCTTAGCGTCAACAGGCGTGTCGCTTGCCTTTGAAAGATCAGGGAATGAAGCGTGGTCTACGGTTACGGTATCAATAGCCATATAGCCGTACTCGTTGATGAATTCGATAGTATTCACGCCCTTGTTCATACGCACCATTCCAAAGTCATAGTCTATCCACTTATCGGAATAAGCAGCCTGTGTGATGTACTTTACGCCGTTAATCTTGATCGCCTGCTGTCTGCCCTCCTTATTGAGTATCTGTGCGCCGTGAACAACGATAGAATACATACCGTCCTCGGGAACATTCACCTCAAATGAGCCGGGTTTAGCAGTGAGATAATAGAAGCCCTTTCCTGAGTATCCCGGTATTTCTGTCTGATAGATACTTGTCCAGAGCTCTGCGCCCTCCATGTCCTCGCCCTCGATAGTGTAAGGAAACTTTGTTGCAGCAGCTGCCTCACCTGCTGCAAAAGAACTGAAAAACGAGAGGGAGCTGCACTGTACTGCCGCCATAACGCCCGCAGCCGCCAGTGCCAGTGATTTTTTAAGCCTATTTTTCATGTTTTCCTCCTTTATGGGAATGCCTATAATTTACCGACTTTATTATACAATCTTTTAAGCCCTATGTCAATAGGAAAAGCCTATTTAATATGTAAATAATCTGTGATAATTTAAGCGTTTTGCTTAAATTATGAAAAAAGGAACTTATGGGGGGCATAGTTCCTTTTTTCACGTCATTATATTAGAGAGAACCCAAATCTATCAGGATTCGGGGAGAGCTGGCACAAGTCCGAGAAGATATCTCTGGATAGAAAGTGCGTCGGCGTTGGTTATGCCGTTGCCCCTGCGCTCAACGTCCGCATTATCGCGGTTTTCGGGAGCGATAGTGTACTTGTTCGGATTTGCAAGAGACTGCATGATGAGTACAACGTCGGACATATCTACCTGACCGTCGCCGTTTGCGTCGCCTGCCTTGCCTACAGGTGCAGGAGCTGTGGTTGTCGATGTTGTTGTTATAACTGTAGTGGTAGTAGTTGTGGTTGTTGTCGTCGTTGTAGTTGCCGCAGAAGTTGTAGTCTCAACAGGAGTAAGGTCTACATCATAGGGATTCGGAGCAGAAGTCTGTGTAATTCCGCCGCTCATGTGGTAGCCAATGCTCTTGTACTGACTTGAACCCGATGTCTCAGCAAAGCCGTTTGGCTTGGGAGAACCGTCTGCGTTTCTCCACTGCTTGTGGAAATCAGTTCCCAGACCGCCTACATTGAGGCTGATGAAATCGCTGTCAGCAGGAGTGATGATATCTCCCAGCTTAGCGCCGTTAGTCATAGTTGTATTTGACTTCGCATAGTAGTATTTGCTGTTGTAGTAAATGGAATTGCTCATGTTTCCTACGAACTTGTCGTTGGAGACCTTTATTCCAGCCGCATTGGTCTTTGTTACCTTGCCTGTGTTGATGTAGGACATCATACCGTTGAAGGTAGCTGAAGTATCACAGCGGTATACCATATAGTTAGCCTTGCCCTTGCCGCCGATACCGTTGTTGTATGCTGTACAGTTCTTCATATCGCCGAACTTTGGGTTGTTATTGTCTGTGAAGCCGCAGTTGAGGTTCTCGAATGCGAGGCAGTTCTCAACATAGTGACGGGTACCTACACCGCCGCCGCCAAGCTTGAAGCCGTTGCCGTCGCAGTCGCCGTAGCCCTTGCCGTCCTCGGTGAAACCGTTGCGGAACGCGATACAGTTTTTGATAGTCACCTTGCCGATAGGACCTGTTGCCTCCTTTGCGTAGAGGTCCCAGCCGTCATCGGAGTTGCAGTAAGCGATACAGCCGTCGAATACGTTGCCCTCGCCGCAGGTGAGCTTTGCAGCAAAGCCGTCGGCGTTCTCCATAGTTGCGTCATCGCAGTTGTTACGCGATGTACAGTTCTTGACGAGATTGTTTGTAGGCCACTGTGCAACTGTATTGTATGAGCCGTTATATCTTGATATCTGGAGACCTGTATCCTGATTGCGGTCGAATATCATCATCTCGATGATATTATTGTCGCCCGAAAGGAGCATACCATTGTCGCCTGCGTGTGATATCTCGAAGCCATAGAAGTGCCAGTATGAGCCGTCCAGTACGAAGCCGCGGTTTGCGCCGTCAACAGCCTGTCCTGTGAAATCAAACTTTACTGTAGCATTCGGAGCAGCTGCAATTGTCTTGTAAGCGCCTGCCTTACCTGAATTGCTCTCCTCAATCATGATAGTTGAGGTGTACTTGTATGTACCGCCAAGGAGGAAAATAGTTCCGCCTGCTGGTACAGACTTTATAGCTGTGAGAACATCTGTAGGCGAATTCTCGGTCTTTCCGTCGCCGCCGCCGTTAGGTGAAGCATATATCACCTTTCCGCCTGCAACGGGAGTTATCACGGGAGCAGCTGTAGTAGTTGTTGCCACAGGCTGCTGAGCTGTTGTAACAACTGTAGTTGTTGTGATATCGGTAACGATCGGCTGTGTTACAGTTGTAGTTGTAACTGTAGGTGCAGGAGCGTTGTCCTCCTTGAAGCCGCTTCCGATAGCTGTTACAGTGCCCTTATATGAGGTAAGTGCGGATTTGAGTCCCTGATTTACAGCATAGCTCTCGTCATCAACAGCGTTGTTGAACTGCCACTTGAAATCGCCGCCGTCAACACGGCCTGCCTTTGCAGTAACTATAGCAGGAACGTCGCTTGCCTTGTCGGGAGTATAGCTGTACATCACGCTTGATGTATCGAAGTTATTGTAAGCAGTTCCGCCGCTTTTAGCCTTAACGTCGCCGCCCAGCTTCTCTGTTCTTGAAGAAGCCTCGTAAGCGTCGAAATCTGTCTTGTTCTGCTGATATGTTGTGTATGCCTTCTGACCGGTCATGAAGTTGCCGAAGGACTTGATAACGCCGCCTGCTTCACCTGAGAATGTGCCGCCTGTGATATCGTCTGAGCCCTGCATTGATATGAGCATAGGATATTTGCAGTTGCGGAAGTAGTTGTTCTCAACGAAGCATGAAGCGCCCATTGTTACGCCAACGCCGTACTTTGCATTGCCGTCGAAATAGTTATTGTAGCAGTGAACCGAGCAGGTCCTTATTCTGGGGTGGCGTGAGTCTGAGTGGTCATACCAGTTGTGGTGGTATGTTATATAGTTCTCTGTAGACTCAGACTTCATACCCTGCAAGTTGCACTTGCCGTTGTCCCAGAAATGATTGTAAGAGTGAGTAATATAAGTAGAGGTCTTGGTATCAAGTGAACCGTCGCCCTTTGCCTGATCGGCGTCGGAGCCTGCGTCGCCGTAGAAGAAGTCGCAGTTGTGAACCCAGATATGATTATTGTTCTGCTGGAGTCCGCAGTCGTCGCCCTCGTTGCTGTTGCAGTTCATAAAGCCAAGGTTTCTTACCTCAACATTTGAACAGTTCTTCAGTACAAGACCGAAGCCATTGAGAGTTGCGTCGTTTCCAATACCCTCGACAGTGAGACCAGCCTTTACCGAATCGACCATGAGGTCTCCCTTTGTAAGTACGGAGGGATCTGTAATGTTTCCTATAAATCTGATATTGAGAGGTCTTGATTCTTTCCCTTTCTTGTAGCCTGTGATGATATTCTGAACGCCTGTAAGAGTCTCTGCACCTTTACCTGTGGCGTCGATACTTGCCGTAACGCTGTCCTTGTTTCCGTTGGTAACGTATACGACTATTGCATTACTTTTGAGGGTACCGTCGGAATTGTAAGCTCCGTTTGAATTTCCGTTCACGAAACCGAATCCGCTTCTGTCATGGGCATAGGCATTTGCCTTTGCCTCGGCAGCCTTGGAGGCGTCCTCCTTGCCGCCGATAACGGGAACTATCTTCATTGTGTGGCTGCCAGCCTTGAGACCTACGGCGTCTGCTCTCATATAGCCGCTGTACTGTCTTATAAGCATTGTATCTATCTTTGTGCCGTCCACATAAACGTTGTAGCCCGAAGCTCCCGAAACAGAAGACCATGTGGCGTACATACCCTCGCCGAAGCCTGCGCTGCTGAGCACCTTTACGCTGCTTTCAGCTGCATAAGAAGTGATGACGGACGAGCTCAAACCAGTGCCGAACATTGAGGCCGTTGTTCCCACAGCAGCAGAAACAGTCATCATTGCAGCAGCTGCAACAGAAGCTGCTTTTAACTTCATCACATTATTTTTCATGACGATCCCTCCAGATTTTAATATCCTCTGAAAACGCACCTGAATATGCGCTTTTTCTCTTACTGACTATATTATATATCCGTCCCGAAAACATTTCAATGACATATAGTACTTATAAGCTGACGCTTTGTGCTATTATACTCAAAACATCATACACAATCAGTCAATTACGCTTATATAAAAACATAAATGTGCATTACAGAGCATAACTCATGTGCTGATTTAGTCATTCCTACAAAGTATCGATAGAAAGCGAGAGTTTTTAAAGCTTCAAACGTCTAATAAATGGAAACAAATTTCATATCAACAAGGAGGTTTTATTATGTACACCAAAAAATTATTATCAATGCTTCTTTCAGCAGCTGTTACATTATCTTTTGCAGGCTTCTCACAACGGCTTGCTCTGCCGACAGTTCAGGCAGCCGACAATACCGAATATCCGATAGTCACCAGAACAGAGCGTTTTGCAGACATAAACACTCTTCCCGATAAGCGCATTTACAATAAAGACACTTACCTAGACGACTTTGACATCAGCGGACTCAGCATAATTGTTAACGAGGACATACATACCCGCATGGATTATTACTCAGGCTTCAGTCAGATAGTCCGTCACGAATACAAAATCGGCAAAATATACGACAATGAAGTGAACTTCAATGACGTCTGCACCGACCTTGTTCATATTATCGATCCCGAAACAGGTGAAACCGTCAGCAAATGGGGTGAAATTAAGAGCAACAAAGTCGACGTACACATCTACTCCCCGAAAGGGATACTGAGATTTTCCGAGCCCGACAATCCCGACGTTATCCACGAGGCCGAGGATTGCTACGTTATAGACTTCCCCATATATATTGAGGATAACGACAGCAGCAACAAGATAGTATTGATAGACGAAAAGGAAATAACCGACTACAGCTTCGGCAATAATATCAGCATCAAGGATATAGGCGATTTCAGTCTCGACATGGACACCTACAATTACAAAAACTATTACATAGACAGCAATATCCAAAAGGGCGATATCGTTTCTGGAGCATTCTACATTGATACCGACAGGAATTACATAATAGGCGCCGACCTAAAAATAGTAAGACCTGCTGTTGGAAACGGTGACGCAAACTGCGACGGTAAAGTGGATATGTCGGACGTGGTTTTTATAATGCAGTATCTTGCCAACCCCAATAAATATGGCTTAGACGGTACAGAAAAAATAAAAATGACCATAGACGGTCTGTTCAACGGTGACGTCAACGGCGGCGGAATAACCGTTCAGGACGCTGAGGTGTTACAGAAAAAGCTTCTCGGAATAGAATGATCTGTCATGATATAGCAGAAAAGCTAACCGAAAAACGAAAAAGCCGTAAAGAAGTTTTAGCTTCTTTGCGGCTTTTTCTAAAATAATAAAGAATAGAGAATAAATAAGAAATAAGAATCAACGTGTCCGCTTTGCGGACATATTAAAAATAATATCGCCGAAGGCGAAACCACTATTATTCTTTATTCATTATTCTTTCTTCTTTATTATTTTAAAGGGCGAGATAATTTTTTTATCACGCCCTCGCTAATGTGTAGCTTTTCTTATAAAACACAAAAAGCTCCGCATATAGCGGAGCTTTCATAATTCTTAGAAAAGATCAAAATCGCCAAGGATATCGCCATTGACAACATAGTAAACCTTGTTTACCTCAGGTCTTACATAAACGTCAACCTTCTTGACAGTCTTTGCGCCTGAAGCCTTAGTAGCCTTAGCAATAAGCTCAGCTGTGTTTACCTCTGAACCCATAGCCTGAATAACTACCTTGCTGTCTACAGCAGCTGCAGCTGTTTTCTTAGCAGCGGGCTTCTTAGCAGCTGTAGCCTTCTTCTCAGCAGGCTTCTTAGCAGCAGTTGCCTTCTTCTCAGCAGGCTTCTTAGCAGCTGTAGCCTTCTTCTCAGCAGGCTTCTTAGCGGCAGTTGCCTTCTTCTCAGCAGGCTTCTTTGCAGCAGTCTTCTTCTCCTCAGCAGGAGCAGCAGCTGTTACCTCTACCTTTGTTTCTGCAGTCTTCTTATCTGGCATGATAGTATCCTCCTCGAATTACTTGTTTACAGCGTTCTTGAGAGCCTGACCAGCCTTGAAAGCAGGAGCCTTTGAAGCAGGAGCAGTCATCATCTTCTTTGTCTGAGGGTTGATAACCTGCTTCTCCTTACGGTCACGAACTTCAAAAGTACCAAAGCCAACGATTGAAACCTTCTCACCGCTTGCGAGAGCGTCTGTGATTGTTGCAATGATAGCGTTTACAGCAGTCTCTGCGTTCTTCTTTGTGAAGTCAGCCTTTTCAGCAACTGCACTGATTAATTCGGTCTTTGTCATAGTTTTATCCTCCATAAAATAGATTTTACAATTGAATTATATACCCTTTATAACAATTTGTCAAGAAATTTCCGAAAAAATGACAAATCGACGTATATTACGCCATTTGCGACCCCGTTTTTATACAAAACAAACATAGTTTAGGGCTATTTTCCGTTCCAACGAGCAGAAGGTACTACCAATTTTTATTACTTGCAGTATAATATATCCGATATATTCCGAAAAATAGAATGTTTTTCGGAACAAAAAAAGCCTGCAAAAAACGACTGTCGTTCATTTTTACAGGCTTTTTTCAAAAAATTTTCAGTTTTTATACTTTTACGTTTGGATTTGTGTACTGTCCGTGCTTTTTTGTTGCTCCATTCCAGAACTGGATAGCGAACTCAGGGCAGTGGTGCAGACATCTGAAACACAGCGCACATCTGTCCCGAACCCATACGGGCTTGCCGTCCTTTATCCTGATAGCCTTTACGGGACATTTCTCAGCGCAGAGACCGCAGCCGATACAACTGTCCTCCACGGAGAGATTCTTTGTGCTTCTCACCTTTGCGAACACCTTATCCGTAAGCGGATAGATAGCATAAGGTGTTTTAAGGTTCATATAATTGCCCTTTTTCCTGTGGAGTATCTTGGCTATAGTCCTGTCGATGTTGACCTCAGCCTTTTCGTTCTGCCTTGCCACCTTTTTCGGATCGGACAGGTCAAAGGTCACCGTCCAGTTATCGGGCATTTTAATATTGTAAGCCGCACTCAGCCTTATCCCCTTTTCTTTCAGCAGTCTGCGAGTCTCCTCGCCGCTGCACCCGGGCGTCGTTCCATAAGTAGAAACCACAAAGACATAATGCCTGCCGCTTCTTTTTAGATTGAGCTTTTTCAGAAAGGCTCTCACAGGTATAGGCAGTGCCCACCAGTGAGTAGGCGTAACTATGCCGAAGTGCTCGTCCTCTTCAAGGGTTATATCGTATACGCCGTCCTCAATGGACATGGTCTTTTCACCTAAAGCCTCGGCGATACGCTGCGCCGCATACTTACTGTTTCCTGTTGCCGAAAAATAAACTATCATATGTATCCCCCTATACATTATTATGTCATCAGCGCGTTTGTCAGCTTATCTTTTCAAACTGATCAGCACCTACTCCGCAGATAGGACATTCATAGTCAGCAGGTACCTCGTCTCCGATATATTCATATCCGCAGACCATACATCTCCATACAGTCTGACTGTTCTCGGTCTTTCCAACGGGTACAGCATCATGTCCGCCGCCTGATACTTTCTCAAAATCAGCCTTACCATGCTTGCATATGGGACAGACAAAATCGTCGGGAACTTCCTCACCAACGTACTCATAACCGCAGATAACACATCTCCAGATAGTCTGACCGTCGGAGGTCGTTCCTACAGCCTCGGGCTTTGGCTTGATATTGTTCTGATAGTATTCATAAGTAACTGAAGGAGTATCGCTGAGTACCTCCATATCCGTAACATTACCGATAAACATTGTATGTGTGCCAAGGTCTATGCTGTGCCATACAGAGCATGAGATATAGGCGTTTGTGCCTTTTGTTACGATAAGTGTGCCGTTTTCAGCACGTTTGCAGTCGGTAAAGTCCGCAAACTTGTCCACATCGCGTCCCGACTGAAAGCCGAAGTGCTTGAACAGCGAGAAATCTGCGTCTGTACTTATTACAGAAGCTGTGAATCTACCTGTAGACATTATCATATCGTGCGTAAGATTGTTCTTGGCAACGGTAAGGCTTACCTTATTGGGAGTTGATGTCACCTGCGCAAGAGTATTTGTGATACAGCCGTTGTCTTTGCCGTCACAGCAGGCTGTAACAACGAAAAGTCCGTAGCTTATTTTGTACATAGCTTTCTTGTCCATAGTACGATACCTCCGATTATATATAGAATTGCACTGAAGATTTTTATTATCCCATATTATAATTTTACCAAAACATTTTCAGGTAGTCAAGTATATTTTGTGAACATTTTAGCTCCTTGACATTTGACGAAAAAGTGCTATAATAGATATGAAAAAGGGAGCTTGTGTAACAGGCTGAGAGGGAGTTTCAAACTCCGACCTAACCTGATTTGGATAATGCCAACGTAGGGAAATACTTATGTAAAATAGGTGTGTCTCTCTGCGGACACACTCTTTTTATTTTTCGAGCTTATGCTCGAAAAAGTTGAGAGTTGAAAGATGAGAGTTCAGAGCTATTGTATGCCATTACAGACAAAGATTTGGAAAAATCTTCAAATAACTCTCAGTTCTCAACTCTAAACTCTCAACTGCAAAGCTTTGCTTTGCAGAGGGACATCGGGGGCACCACTTTGTCTCGCTATACAAAATTAATGCTGGGGCATTCGCCCAAAACGATCACAAAGGAGAAATGAATATGAGAACAGCATTAACGATCGCAGGAAGCGACTCCTGCGGAGGCGCCGGCATTCAGGCGGACATGAAGACCATGACCATGAATGGTGTTTTTGCCATGAGCGCGATAACCGCTCTCACTGCGCAGAACACGACCGGCGTAACAGGTATTATGGAGGTATCGCCTGAATTCTTAGCCATGCAGCTTGACGCTGTGTTCACGGACATTCGTCCCGACGCAGTAAAGACAGGCATGGTATCCTCCGACAAGCTAATCCGCACCATAGCTGCAAAGCTCCGCGAATACAAGGCGGAGAACATAGTTGTGGATCCTGTTATGGTAGCTACCAGCGGTTCAAAGCTCATTGCTGACGAAGCCGTGGAAACTCTGAAATCAGAGCTTCTGCCTATCGCAACTGTGGTAACACCAAATATCCCCGAGGCTGAGATACTTGCGGATATAAAGATAGCTTCACAGGACGACATGGTAAAAGCAGCTCAGATAATCGGCGAGAAATACGGCTGTGCAGTGCTCTGCAAGGGCGGTCACAGTCTCAGCGACGCTAACGACCTCCTCTGGAATAACGGCAGCACAAAATGGTTCAACGGCAGACGTATCGACAACCCAAACACTCACGGTACAGGCTGCACACTTTCAAGCGCCATTGCCTCAAATCTTGCTAAGGGGTTCACACTGGAGAAGTCCGTTGAACGCGCCAAGGACTATATCTCGGGCGCTCTCGCAGCAATGCTTGACCTCGGCAAAGGCAGCGGTCCTATGAACCACGCATTCGCTCTTACAGGCGAGTTCGCCAAGGAGGCAGAATAATGGAACAGAAGCGCACCTCAGTTTACGAAAACGGACTTATATGGTTCGGCGCAGGCGTTTCAATCGCCGAGATAATCACAGGTACATACTTCGCACCTCTCGGCTTCGGAAAAGGTCTTCTCGCCGTAATAATCGGTCATATCATCGGCTGCACTATGCTTTTCCTTGCAGGTCTTATCGGCGGCAGGACTCGCAGAAGCGCTATGGAGACCGTAAAAATGAGCTTCGGCAGCAAGGGCGGTATCTTCTTTTCGATACTCAACGTGCTTCAGCTGGTCGGCTGGACCGCGATAATGATATATGACGGCTCACTGGCTGCAAACGGTATCTTTGACGCAGGAAAATGGGTATGGTGTCTCGTCATCGGCGGACTCATTATCCTCTGGATACTCATCGGTATCAAGAACCTCGGCAAGATAAATACTGTGGCTATGGCTGCACTTTTCATACTTACACTGATACTATGCAAGGTCATCTTCTTTGACGGCAGCGAGCTTCCTGTTTCAGAGGAGAGCATGAGCTTCGGCGCTGCTGTGGAGCTCTCGGTAGCAATGCCTCTTTCATGGCTGCCTCTCATCAGTGACTACACAAGAGAAGCTGAAAAGCCCGTGGCTGCAACTGCCGCAAGCGCTGTAGTTTACGGTATAATCAGCTGCTGGATGTACGCTATTGGCATGGGAGCTGCTATTTTCACCGCTGAATCCGATATCGCTCAGATAATGGTAAAGGCAGGCCTTGGCATAGCAGGTCTCCTTATCGTGGTATTCTCAACAGTTACAACTACATTCCTTGACGCTTACTCGGCAGGTATCTCGGGAGAGTCCATACTTTCAAAACTCAAGGGCAAATGGGTGGCTGTTGCAGCTGCCGTTATCGGTACAGCAGGAGCTATACTCTTCCCCATGGAGGATATAACAAACTTCCTCTATCTCATCGGCTCGGTATTCGCACCTATGATAGCTGTTCAGATAGCAGACCATTTCATACTCAAAAAAGACAGCTCCGACAAGAGCTTCGACATAATAAGCTGTATCGTATGGGTACTGGGCTTTGCCCTTTACCGATTCCTTATGACCAAGGATATCCCTGTGGGCAATACACTGCCCGATATGGCTGTAACTATTATCATCTGCGTTGCCGCAAAGAAAATATTTGCAGGAAGCGCAAAATCACTCAAGGCTAAAACAGAATAATGCTAAACAGGAGAATTATATTATGAGAAATTATCATACACAGATGGAAGCAGCTAAAAAGGGTATCATAACTCCCGAAATGGAAATAGTTGCCAAGAAAGAATATATCACACCCGAGGAGCTCCGCGCTCTCGTTGCAAAGGGTGAGGTTTGTATCCCCTGCAACATCAACCACAAGTCCATATCCCCCGAGGGTATCGGTACCAAAATGCGCACCAAGATAAACGTAAACCTCGGTATCTCAGGTGACGCCAAGAACTACGACGTGGAAATGGAAAAGGTGGACATGGCGCTGAAATTCGGCGCTGAGGCTATCATGGACCTCTCCAACTACGGCAAGACAAACACTTTCAGAAAGGCTCTTATCGAAAAGGCTCCTGCTATGATAGGTACTGTTCCTATGTACGACGCTATCGGCTATCTTGAAAAGGACCTCCTCGAAATAACCGCAGAGGACTTCCTCAGAGTTGTACGTGCTCACGCAGAAGAGGGCGTTGACTTCATGACTATCCATGCAGGTATCAACCGCCGTGCTGTTGAGGCTTTCCGCAGAGAGGGACGCAAAATGAACATCGTCTCACGCGGCGGCTCACTGCTCTTCGCATGGATGATGATGACAGGCAACGAGAACCCGTTCTATGAGCATTACGACGAAGTTCTCGACATTCTCCGCGAATTTGACTGCACTATCTCCCTCGGTGACGCACTCCGCCCGGGCTGTATCGACGACTCTACAGACGCAGGTCAGATATCCGAGCTTATTGAGCTTGGCGCTCTCACAGAAAGAGCATGGGCAAAGGACGTTCAGGTAATGGTCGAGGGCCCCGGTCACATGGCAATGAACGAGATAGCGGCAAATATGAAGATACAGAAGCGTATCTGCCACAACGCTCCGTTCTACGTCCTCGGACCTCTTGTAACTGACATATTCCCAGGCTATGACCACATAACATCTGCTATCGGCGGTGCTATCGCTGCTGCAAGCGGCGCAGACTTCCTCTGCTATGTTACTCCTGCCGAGCACCTCAGACTGCCTGATACAAACGACGTTAAGGAAGGTATCATAGCAAGCCTTATCGCTGCTCACGCCGCTGACATCGCAAAGGGCATACCACACGCTACAGACCGCGATAACGCTATGGCTGAGGCTCGTCACGCAGTTGACTGGGAGAAGATGTTCGAGATAGCTGTTGACGGCGAAAAGGCTCGCGCATACTTCGAGAGCACTCCCCCTGCTGACAGACACACCTGCTCAATGTGCGGCAAGATGTGCGCCGTAAGGACTACAAATATGATACTCAACGGCGAAAAGGTCGAGTTCTGCACTGAAAAGTAATATCCAAGGCGCACTTTATGTGCGCCTTTTTAGTGATTAGTGCATAGTGATTATTGAGTAGAAATATCTACTCCGAATTTACTCGCTGATAGTATGAACGGGATTCCTAAGGGACGTGTTCCTTAGACGGAGTCCAGAGGCAGAGCCTCTGGCGGGTTTGGGCAGAGCCCATGATACGAAGGCGCTCCTAACAGGAGCGAGTACCCTCTGTCAGCTACGCTGACATCTCCCTGTACTACAGGGAGTCACCGCAAGGGTGAATCCCGAAAACAATCCAGTGAATTGTTTTCGGGAGAGGGTGACTCCCCACAGTGTGGGGAGATGTCGCAACGCGACAGAGGGGACGGACCCGATTAGGGGGACCTGCAAGTGAGGGCGTTCCCTGACGGGCGGCGAAACGCCGCCCCTACAGTCTTAGTTCTTAGCTCTTAGTTCTAAGCTCTAATAGTTTTGTATATATGCACAAATCAGACTGTGCATTACTGTTGATTATGCACTTTTTTTTGACAGAGCGGAAAAATTCGTCGTTTCTCTTGATTATTATTTTTATATGTGATATAATGTACTTTATAGTATGGCTAATTTTACTTATTTGAGTAAAAGAAAAAAATTTCTCGGAATGGTGAGAGTTTTTTCTTTCCCATACGTCTAATTATTATAAAGCATTTTTCGGAGCTCACCGCTCCGTGGAAGGGAAAAGGTAATACATCATGAAAAAAGTCATTATCATCGGCGCAGGACCTGCCGGTCTTACTGCTGCATATGAGCTTCTGAAGGACGGCTCGGGAGAGTACGACGTTACCGTCCTTGAAGAAACTACCGCTATCGGCGGTATCTCCAAAACTGTAAACTACAAGGGCAACCGTATGGATATGGGCGGTCACCGCTTCTTCTCCAAGATCCCCGAGGTAAATCAGTGGTGGAGCAATATGCTTCCTATGCAGGGCTCGCCGTCATCGGACGACAAATTCCTCAAAAGACACGTAAACGTTGAAGCAGGCGGTCCGGATCCTCAGAAAGAAAACCGCGTAATGCTCAAGAGACGCAGAGTATCACGTATCCTTTTCAACGACAAGTTCTATGATTACCCTGTTTCGCTGAAGCCCGAAACTATCAAGAACTTCGGATTCTTCACCACAATGAAGGTCGGCTTCAGCTACCTCAAGGCTGCTATCCACAAGCGCCCTGAGACAAATCTTGAAAACTTCTATATCAACTGCTTCGGTAAGGAGCTCTACTCCATGTTCTTCGAGTACTACACCGAGAATCTCTGGGGCAGACACCCCAGCGAGATAGACGCTTCATGGGGCGCTCAGCGTACAAAGGGTCTCTCTATCGTAGGTATCATCAAGGACTTCTTCGGAAAGCTCTTCAAGGTAAAGAACCGTAAGGTAAATACATCTCTTATCGAGGAATTCAAGTACCCTAAGCTCGGTCCCGGACAGCTCTGGGAAGTAACAGCTGACGAAGTACAGAAGCTCGGCGGTCACATTATCATGGAGGCTGCTGTCAAGAAGCTCCACAAGAATTCCGACAACGTCCTCACAGGCGTTACCTACATCAAGGACGGTCAGGAAGTTGAGCTCAACGGCGACGTTGTTATCTCATCAATGCCTGTCAAGGACCTCGTTGCAGGAATGAACGATGTTCCCGAGGAGCCTTCTCGTATCGCAGCAGGACTTCCCTACCGTGACTACATGACACTCGGTGTTCTCGTTCCGAAGCTCAAGCTCAAGAACAAGACAACTATGAAGACAGTCGGCAACATCGTGCCTGACTGCTGGGTCTACGTTCAGGACAGACGTGTTAAAATGGGACGTTTCCAGATATACAACAACTGGTCTCCTTATATGGTAAAGGACCTCGGTCATACTGTATGGGTAGGTCTTGAGTACTTCGTAACAGAGGGCGACAAGTTCTGGAACATGACTGAGGAGCAGTTCTCCGACTTCTGCGTTAAGGAAATGGTTAAACTCGGTCTTATCGACAGCGCAGACGAAGTCATCGACACACATATGGAAAAGGTTAAGAAGGCTTATCCTGCTTACTTCGATACATACGAAGAAATGGACAAGCTCATCAGCTACCTTGATACTATCCCGAACCTCTACTGTGTAGGACGTAACGGTCAGCACAGATACAACAATATCGACCACTCTATGGTAACTTCTTTCGAGGCTGTAAAGGCTATCAAGAACGGCAGCTCAGACAAGTCTGCTATCTGGAACGTTAATACAGAAAAGGAATATCACGAGGAGAAGCAGAAGTAATGGACGAGATTAAGCAGATATTCCGCGACAAACAGTTCAAGAAGCTGTTTGTCGGTGATACGGATAATACGCTGATACAGTTCTTCCGCTACCTTTTCGTCGGCGGACTTGCATTTGTCGTTGACTTCGCATTATCCTATATACTGTTCAGATTTGCTTTCGGAGAACAGAAGGAATTCGGCTGGATAGCCAATTCCCTGTCATTTATCGCAGGTCTTGCAGTAAACTATGTTATAAGCACATTCTGGATATTCAAAAACTCAAAGGTAGAGAACAAGTTTGTTGAGTTTATCAGCTTTGCCGCTATCGGTGTTGTGGGACTTCTCATAACCATTGGCATTACCAAGCTTTTCGAGATATGGCTTGGCGATACAACAAGCCTCTTCCAGATAATCGCAAAGGTAGTTTCAACTGCGGTATCGTTCCTCTGGAACTTCTTCGCAAGAAAAATACTCCTTTATACCAAAAAGGAAGACAAGAACTGAAATTAATTATTATAGGCGGATAGTATCCGCCTATAAAATTCTAAGGAGTTGATAACATTGTCAAAGAATAATAAAAACAGCGCCGCAAAAAACACAGAAGACGCTGTTAAAAAGGCTGCCGAGACTGCACAGGAGGTAAAGGAAGAGGCTGAGAAGGCTGTAGGAACCGCCGAGGAGACTGCTTCCGACGTCATAGACCTTACCGAAGACGCAGCTGACGCAACCGAGAATATACTCGACCTTACAGAAGAGGACTCCGACAAAAAGGCTGAAACAGATGAAGCGGAGAAAACTCCCGAAAATGCTGACGAAAAAGAAGCTGAGGGCGAAGAAGCAGAAGCTGCTCCCGTTTCTGTCCGCGAGAAGTATCACTTTGACCTGCTAAGCAAGATAATCATCTGGGTAGTTGCAGGCATCATCTTCCTCGGAGCTGTATGCGTTACTACCTACTATGTAACTACTGCTCAGAAGGCAGAGTTCCACGCAGACTGCACAGATACTATCATGTGGGCTAACGCCACCGCAGAGAGCGGTCATGTGTACGATCAGGAATTCAGCTACGCCTGCTTCCTGCCGTTCAGCACAAGCACTATCATGTATCCCCTGCTCCACTTCTTCGGACTCTCAATGACCGCACATATCGTTGGTATGATGTGCTTCTTCATACTGCTGACCGTGTTCCTCGTATTCATGATACACGAGATGACAGGCAGCTATCCGATGTCGCTTGTGGGCACGGCTATTTTCCTTTCTATTACGCTCTCTACTCAGAAAATGAGAGAGATATTCTGGGGACATACCATTTACTACAGCTTAGGTATACTTTTCCTTGTAATAGGAGCTTTCATGTACTTCCGCTTCCTCTCTGTCGGCAGCAAGGCAAGAGCCCTCAAAAAGGACGGCAAGAACAATAAAAAGACCACTATCCACAAGCTTATCATCTTCCTCTGTATCTGCTTATTCATGCTCCTTACAGGCACAGACGGAATCACAGGCTTCACACTGTTCGCTCTCCCGTTCGCAGGAGCTGTTTTCGCTGAGCAGTTCGTGAATACCAAGCATAAGCTCCTCAGCGGCAAGACCGCTCTCGTTACATTCAGATGTTTAGTATTCCTTATCATGGCTGTATTAGGAAACGCTATAAACAACAAGCTCCTCGGAGACATGACAGCAGGCTATCAGGAGGCTAATTCAAACTTCTCCCCTATGGAGGAATGGCTGGAGCACTTCCATAATCTGCCGTTTGCATGGATGAGACTTCTCGGCGTAAAGAGCTTACAGTATGTAAAGTTCACAAGCGAAGAGGGTATCCCGAATATGATATTCCTTATGGCTGCTATCCTTATCGCTGTTATCCCTGTAATCGCTACCTGCTATTATAAAAAGTTCGGCGACGACCGCAAAGCTAAGATGCTCCGTATCTGGATATGGATGCACTGGGCTGTTACAGCTGTAAACATTATGGGATATGTCTTCGGCGTTCTTGCAGCAGCAGACTGGCGTATTATCCCTATGATAGGCACTTCACTTATAGTAAGCATCCTTTTCCTTTCATGGTCTGTCACAAGAAGCGCAGATGTTTCAAGAATAACCGTAATACTCTTCGTTCCTATATTCATGGCAGGCATGCTTCACTGCAACGACGTCAGAAAGATGAAGAAGGACGAGTACAAGCACAATACACAGTATATGCTTGCTGACTTCCTTGAGGAAGAAGGCGTAAACAGAGGCTATGCTACATTCTGGAACGCTAACTCGGTAACCGTTATCACAGGTGAAAGAATAAAGGTAAGCGATGTCGATGTAAACGAAAGAGGCGTATTCAGCCGTCCGTATCAGTCCTCTAAGAGATGGTATGAGACTGATCCCGAGCAGGGCGAATACTTCCTGCTTCTTTCAGGCTACGAAATGGAGCAGATGAATCTTTCAGACTTCCCGATATACAATGAGCCGATACGTACAGCTCAGAGAAGTATCAACGGAATTGATTTCAATCTGCTGGTATACGACCACAATATAGTTACTCCATAACAAAAATGGCACCCTTTCGGGTGCCATTGATTTTTATATGCTATTATTCAGCAAGCTTCTGATTGATAGCATTTACAAGCTCGTCTGCGTTTACTCCGTGGACCATTGCTGCTTCCTCGATGGACTCGCCCTGTGATGCAGGACATCCGAGGCAGTGCATTCCGATACTGAAAAGAATTGGTGATACGTCCTTATCAAGCTGGAGAAGCTCGCCTATCTTTGTTTCCTTTGTAACCTGTGCCATATTGTGACCTCCGTTTTTTTATTCAGGGCTTGACAAATGTCCAGCCCGTTGTTATAATATTATCATAGTCTTTGACATTTGTCAAGGAGCTACCGTTAACTTTTACAAAGCGAGGTATTTTGTCCATGTATAAAGGCAGCAACAAATCCGCTCTCCTGTCTCAGAAGCTTATCTCAGACGCGCTGCTGCGGCTTCTCGAAACAATGCCATTCAATGATATAAGCGTAAGCGACCTCTGCCGCGAGGCTCAGGTATCACGCCAGACCTTCTATTCCCTTTTCGGCACAAAAGAAAACGTTGTAGTATATGAACTCAGCCATAACTGCTGCTTTCTCCCCGATAAGAGCTCCCCTGCCTGCCATTCTGCGGCTTTCCGCTCATTCTGCGAGGGCTACAGCAGATATATCGTGGATAACAGACATATCATAGAGCTTCTGGTGCGGAACAGCATGATCCATTTTCTCTATGACGTGCAGTATAAGTCGCTCCTCGAATGCGAGCATTTCATCGGTGACGTTTCCGACGATGACCGCGTATTCATCGTGGACTTCATCGCCAGCGGCATGAACAGTATCGCCAAGAACTATGTGCTTCAGGGCTGCAAGGCTGATGTAGCATTCCTCACAAAGCTGATGTTCAGTCTCTTCGGAGGACTTTATTTCAAGAATTACGGTTAAAAAAGGACGCCTCAAGCGTCCTTTTTCTTATGTATTACTGAACAGCAACTGTCTCCTGTACGGGAGCTTCTGCGTTTTCTTCAGACTGCATATCTGTTCTGCCGTTTACAAGCTCGATTATTCTGTCGCCGTATGAAGCACACTTGTGGGAGTGTGTTACCTGCAAAATAGTTATGCCTTTCTGCTTGTTGATGTCTGAGAACAGCTTCATTATCTCAGCGCCTGCGTTTGAGTCAAGATTACCTGTCGGCTCGTCTGCGAGGATTATCTCGGGATTGCCTATGACCGCTCTTGCGATAGCGACTCTCTGCTGCTGACCGCCCGAAAGCTCTGAGGGCTTTGCCTTGCGCTTCTCGGTAAGTCCTGTGATACGGAGTATCTCATCGAGCTGCTCCTTCATTTCAGCCTTGCTCTTGCCCTTTACGCTTGAGGGAAGCAGGATATTGTCCTCTACATTGAGATTCTGGACAAGGTTATAGAACTGAAAGATAAAGCCTATCTTGTCAAGTCTCATCTTTGACAGGTCCTTCTCCTTCATCTTGCCGATGTCATAGCCGCATACGCTGATATTGCCGTTGAAGTATCTGTCCAGTCCGCCTATGAGATACAGAAGCGTTGATTTACCGCTTCCCGAAGCACCCATAAGTGATACGAACTCTCCCTTTTCTACGCTGAGTGATGCTCCCGACAATACCTTTGTCATGCTCTCGCCCTTGCCGAATGCTTTATATACATTGTTTACTTCTATTACATTTGCCATTGTACTCTCTCCTTTATTCGTATTTCAGCTGTGAAACTACGTCCATTTTCTTCAGTGCTCTTATTGGGAAAAGCGATACCAGTGTGAATACGCCGAACAGGAATACAGCATATACCACGCATTTGACCACAGGTATCTGAAGCGGCATTACCTGCTCCAGTATATCCATTATCCTGCCGAATACATAGGACATGAACACACCGATAGGCACTGCGAACAGAAGCGCTGCTCCCGAGGATATCATGTTCTCGATGAGGAACATCTTTGAAAGCTTCTTTCGCGGCATAGCCACTGATGTCATTACAGCGCACTCGCGCTTTCTTCCCTCAAGTCCGATAAGCTGGTTGCTTACAACTCCCACGAATGTAAGTCCTACGCCGATAAGAATAAGGGTATTGAGTATCATTTTCAATACAGCTTTTGTAAGAGCCACATTGAGGTCATACTCGCTCTTTGTAAGAGCTACCTGTATGTAGTCTGCGGAATGATCCTGTATGGTCTTTTTCAGAGCCTTTGCGTCATCGCCGCTCACAAGCATGAACTGCGGGAAGTCGTTGTATATCTCCTTGAATACGTCCTCATTTACAATGACCGATGTTCCCGTCGCCGTCATGTAATCTATCTTGACCTCCGCCTTGATAGTAAACTCTCTCACTATCGGGAGATAGCCCTTTTCCATAAAGGTCATCTTTATCTTGTCGCCCACTTTGTAGCCGTACTTTTTCATGAGCATTCTGTCAATGCATATCTCGTTCTCTTCAAGGCTGTCAACATCAAGATCAAATGCAGATACAAGTTCTGCGCCGTCATTGTTCAAGCCGTAAACATAGCAGTCAACCTTTTCATCGTCAAGCTTGAGATTGTCTGATATAAGATAGAAGAACTCTACCTTTTCTACTCCGTCAAGCTGCTCAACATAGGATAATATATCCGATTTGCATTCGCTGAGCGTACAGATGACGTCGCTCTTGAAGGCTTCGTGAGCATACATGGAAGCAAGTGAATTCGAGAAAATATAAATAACGATAGCAAGTGCAGCCGCTGTCACGCACAGTACCGAGCTTCCTACGGTACTCTTCTTGTTTCCTGCCTCTATTGCCGCAAGATGTGCGATCGGGAAATTACGCTTTGCAAACAGCTTTGCAAGAAGCTTTGCGATACCTCTCTCAACATAGTTGAAAAGCATTGCCACGCCTGCTATAAAGCACACAAAGCAGGTCATACTGAGCACGAAGCTGTCCTTGAAGAAGAATGTCACAACAGACACTGCCATGAGAATAATGCCGATAACAGTAAATACTCTGCTTGGACGGTATTCTGTTTCCTTTGTATTGAAAATAATATCACGGATAGGAGTTTTTATCGCCTTTATAGCTTCCTTAATTGGGCAGAGACACTCGATGAGCATTGAGCCAAGGATAACTGCTGCGATAAGATACCACTTAGGCATAGGAACGGGTGGCTTGATAGCATCTGTGCCGCCTATTACGAATGCGTTGTCAAAGAACGGCTTCTTTATAAGACAGTAAACAATAATACCTATGATACTGCCTGCAAGACCGTACAATGCGTTCTCGAACATGAGAGCAAAGGTGGTCTTCTTAGCCGAGATACCAAGACTTCGGAAGGTTCCGACTACAGACATCTTGTCTACTATCATACGCTCGGAAACGGATATGGTAACGAAGATAACAAGAAGCATACATACTGCAAAAAGCACAATAAACAATCTTGTTATGCTCTTGATAGCGTCGGTGATCTCCTTGCTTTCAAGGAAGTTCGTGACCTCTGCTGTAGGATACTTTTTCTTGAAGAACTTCTCGGCTTCAGCAACGCGGCTGTCGTCCTTCACGTCAACAAGTACGCTGGTTATCTCAAGCTCGCCGCTAAGTGTGAGTTCCTTCATATCCTCAAAGCTGATAACAGCTATCTCACCCATATTGAAGACGCCCTGCTTCTTCTCGATGCTTCCTACGGTAAATTCTACAGGCTTATCCTGCTCGCCGTGGAAAACAATCTTGTCGCCTTCCTTATAGCCGAATTCGTCGGCAAAGCTCTCGGAAATAGCAGCCTTCTTGCCGCCGAGCTCAGTGCCCTCGCGGATAAGGCTCATCTTCTTGGCTGTCTCCTCATCCAAGCCGAATACTGTTATCATTGAACGGTTTACATATGAGCTGTCAAAATCTATGTGTCTGTCAAACGCACTGCCCATTGCAGCCATTTTTATGATATTGCAGTCAGGAGCTCCCTCTCCGAAGCTGTCGTCCACAGGCGACTTTGTATCTATCTGTATATCCGAGGTTCCGAGAGTGTTGGAGAATACGCCCTTTATCATTCCGCTGAGCGAACCGCTCATATCAAAGCTTATCATAGCCGTAAAGCTGCATACTGCAATAATGAGTATGAGCAGTACCGTTCTGAGCTTATGCGCCCATATATTTTTGAATAAATGCTTAAATACCAATCTCATCGCTTACCACCTGCTTACCCTTTCCTCGGGAGCTACGTACATTCCGTCGCCCTCTTTCAGATCGTATACCTCGTTGAACTTCTTGTTCGAGGCAAGGACAGCATTAACTCTGGTCTTGGCAGGACTGTGCGGATCGAGTTTAAGTGAGCTTATAGCGTCAGAATCCACCATTAATGTACACCACGCCTGAGCATACGCCTTGAAGAGCTTTTTAAGCTCCTCCTCGTCGTCCACAAGATTAGTAACACACTCGATACCGCTGAGGTCGGCATAGTTCTCGCTGTTGGTGAGCTTGCCGTCTACGTGGTAGACCTCCATTATCGTGAATTTGCTGTAGTACTCGGCAAGGGCGTCTGCACGCTCCTTGAGCACCTGCTTATCGGTATCGTTTATCCAGCTTGGATCGTACTTTCCTTCCGCATTGTAGTTTATGCAGGTGGAATCGAAGGCATGACCTATCTCATGTCCCACAACGCTGCCCAATGCGCCAAGATTCTCGGCGTTGTCGCCATTGGGATCAAACATAGGCTTCTGCATGATAGCCACTGTGATGTTGATACAGTTGCTTGGCAGATACTGAGCGTTGAACTCAGCCGCTGACATATCCGCCTCGTCAAGACTTACGGTCTTGTCAAGCTTTTCTATCTTGTCATCAGTGATCTTTTTCTTGATATTGATAGAAGAATGATAAAAATCCGCTCCTATGACCTTTGCGTCCTTTGGATCCACCTTGTGAGGAGTAGGAGTCGTAAGGAGCTTGATACCGTGAAGCTTTTTAAGAAGAGCTTTTCTTGTATCGGCAGTCAGCCAGTCAGCCTTGTTGATAAGGTCATCGTAGCTTTCTATTATCTCGTCAAAGAGCTTGTGAATGCCTTTATCGAGCTCGGGAGTATAATATCTCTCCGCATAGAGCTCGCTTATAGCAGTTCCAAGGTAATTCACTACAACAAAGGCAGCTACCTTCTCGTCCTTTTCCTTGCTCTCGGGATTGTAGTCCCTGAGAATAGAATTGCTCTCGGGGATATACATACCCATTTCCTTAAGATAGCCCGCAAATATATATGAACGCCATTTCTCAAGGTTTTCGTCGGTAATAAGTTCGTTTACAGCCTTAAGCTGTTCAGGATCGTAAATGTAGATACCGTCAGTTTTGCTTACTGCATCACCAACGAACATCTCCACAAGAGAACCGTCAAGGTTGCTCATAATACTGTCAAGCTCCGCAAAGGAGGTCTTTGGAGTAGCAAGCATTTCTTCAAGAGTCATATTATGCTCGGTATCTGTTGCATTTGCAATATCAATTGCAAGATAAACCATTTGCCTGCCCTTTTCATCGGCAGTCTCATAGTCGTCTCCCATTACTCTGTGCATATCTCTTGCAATAGCGTTAGCCGCAGAGCAGTTGCTTGAATCGTCCTTTATGTCCTTTAGCGATGTGCCAAGAAAATCATTTGCGCCGTAAAGCTCGATACAGTAACGGGTTCCGTCGGTATAGTCTCTTCCGATATTAAAAGTAAAAATAGACTGAGCGCCGTAGTTTATGCAAAGGTCGCCCCATATCTTAAAGAGCTCCTGAATGTCCTTTGCCGCAAGTATCCTGTCGCAGTTGCCCATTATAGTCTTTACTACATCGTCGTTTTCCTTGTAGTCAATAGCCTGTTTGTAAAGATCCTGGACAAGCTGTTCATTTGAGCCGTCGGCAAACTTCTCGTTTGAATTTCCTATCTCAACTATCATATTCTCGATAACATCTTGTATCTCCTCACCTGCGAAATATGACGCAGCAGATTCACCGTAAGATATCTCCATATTCATAAGCTTATCATAGTTGATAAAGTCGTAAAAATCGTCCTGAGGGCGTCTTTCCTTTTTGGTATCCTTGTCCTCGGACTTATCCCCGTCGTCTTTTGAGTCCTCTGCTTCGGTCTTTTTGCTGCCTGACGAATCGTCATTAGCCTGCATGGAACAACCGCAGACATTGACCGTCAGCAGTCCGGCAAGCAGGAGCGGCAGCAGCCTGTGTTTTTTCTTCATTTTGATCCTCCAATAATTATTGTGACATATAAAATAAATATGCAGCAATAGTAATTATACATCAATACGCAGCAGATGTCAATTATTGTTTGCCAGATACTGCCACGCAAGTGTATATATACATTATACACATTGATAACAAGCTTGTCAAGTATTTAACGAAAATTTTTGAAAAACAGGAAACAATAAAAACAGGCATAAAGAATAACCGCAACACTTATATAGAAGCTTACAGTTAATTATGGGGGAAACCTTTCTGAGGAAAGGTTCTCCCCCATACCCCTTTCCAAAGACTTTTATCTGGTTTTTTCGCAGATAGGGCGCTTC